>Ga0209373_10002068_pt1 | contig 21173 bp, 19 predicted proteins | sample Higcelweek5metaG_FD_187173 | JGI IMG/M metagenome (GOLD analysis project Ga0209373, IMG submission 187173) | Freshwater pond sediment microbial communities from the University of Edinburgh, under environmental carbon perturbations - High... | ecosystem: Environmental > Aquatic > Freshwater >... | reverse complement strand
CCGGAATGATCGGCGGTGCCGCAGCATTCACGATCGCGTTGTTGCTTGTTATTTTCGGCTTCGGCAAGACACTATTCATATTCCTGATGACGCTGGCCGGTTATCTTATTGGCGTCCGGTTGTTCTCAGACAAAGAGCGTTTGAAGGATTTTCTTGATAAGATCATACCCCCCGGGAGGTTCAGATGAGTAGAAGAGAAGCACGAGAACATGCGTTCCTGCTTTTATACCAAATGGAGATCAGAAAAAGCGCACTGGAAGAGCAGCGCGAGATTTTCTTGTCTGAGTTTCCGTTGGACGAGCCCGACAAAGTTTTCTTTGATCGCGTGGTTTCCGGTATCAATTCAGATTCCGCGACGTTAGACGCGGTTATTGCGCCATTACTGAAAGGCTGGAAGATCGAGCGTCTTCCGAAGGTTGACATCGTAATTCTCCGGATTGCCGCATATGAGATTATGCGTTGTCCAGATGTTCCCTTGAACGTATCCATTAGTGAAGCCGTTATTCTCGCTAAGAAATACAGCACAGAGGAATCGAAGTCCTATATTAACGCTCTTCTTGGGCGTCTTGAACCGGGGACTAAGGAATGACTGCGGTTTATACTGTATCCGAGTTAAACCGGTATACAGGCGAATTGCTCTCTGGCGATCCCGTTCTATCTTCGGTTCGAGTTGCCGGCGAGATTTCCGGATGCAAGAAATACCCTTCCGGTCATATCTATTTCACGCTTAAAGATAAAGATGCGCAGGTGAGTTGCGTCGCGTTCAAAGGGAATGCGTCGCGCTTTTCTTTTGATCCGGAGAACGGTATCAGCGTGATTCTTACTGCTCGCGCCAGCCTCTATGATCGAGATGGTCGCTTTCAGCTCGTCGTTTACGATATGGAAAGAAGTGGTATCGGAGATCTTTTCGCGGCTTTCGAACGCAAGAAACAGCAACTGGCCGACGAGGGTCTTTTCGCGCCGGAGCATAAGAAACGAATACCTTTTCTGCCGAGACGCATCGGAATGATCACTTCTCCGAAGGGTGCGGTCGTTTCGGATATGATGCAGATCCTTTCGCGCAGATTCCCGAATTATAACGTGTTGATCTATCCTTCCGCCGTACAGGGAACGACGGCAGCAAGAACACTTGCGGATGGAGTCACATGGTTTAATCGCGAAAAAAAGGTCGACGTGATCATCATTGCCCGCGGTGGAGGATCTATGGAAGATCTGTTCTGCTTCAATGACGAACATCTGGCGCGCACGATTTTCGCCTCGCAAATTCCGGTTATCTCATCCGTCGGTCACGAGACGGACTTCACTATTTGTGATTTCGTCAGCGATCTTCGGGCGCCGACACCCTCCGCAGCAGCGGAACTGGTTATGCCACGCAAGGAAGACCTGACGCGATCGATCCACGACTTGTCCACCCGACTTGACCGGATTCTTGCGTTACGGGTAGATCGCGAGCGCAGCCGACTCCAGCGCTATGCCTCGAGCCCGGCTCTTTTACGGCCCTTACATCTGGTTGAGATCTCTCAACAGCGCCTGGATATGCTGACATATCGTATGCAGCAGGCCCTTACGAACCGATTGAGAGCGTCAACAGCGACACTAACCAATAGAATCGGAAGATTACACGCCTTAAGTCCTCTTCGAATACTATCGCGAGGATATACAGTCACAACCAAAGAGGGGCAATCCGAGCCCATTTCCTCGGTTCGACGGGTTCAAACCGGCGACAGGATCAGTATACTGGTATCGGATGGCCGAATTCATTGCACAGCAAATCGCATCGATATGAAGGAGGAAGAAGGCCGTGAATAACCAGGAATTGGAAGCGTTAAGCTTCGAGCAGGCTATGGCGGAACTAGATCGCATCGTTAAGCTTTTGGATGCAGGAGATGTATCGCTCGAGGAGTCCATCACCCTTTACCAGCAGGGAGTCACCCTGTCGGCGATATGTACGGCAAAGCTTGACGAGATTGAGAAGCGCGTCCAGATCTTAACCCATCCAGGACTTTCAGATCAGTCGGTGGATTTTGTACCCGATACTTCTTCGGAGGCGTAATATGAAGGATTTGTCGCTCTTTTCCGCGAATCTTACATCCTATCAGCGCGAAATAGAAGAGATACTTCCTTCTTACTTTCTCGGCGGATCAAAGGAAATGGATCTTACGAAGGAGGCTGCGTTATACAGTCTTACCGCCGGCGGCAAGCGCATTCGCCCCGCGCTACTTCTCGCGACCGCAGATATGCTCAATCTTCCCCGAATGAACGTTTTACCTTTCGCCGCCGCTCTTGAGATGATTCATACCTATTCTCTGATTCATGACGATCTGCCCTGCATGGATAATGATGTGTTACGAAGAGGGAAGCCGACTTGCCATGTGAAATTCGGTGAAGCCATTGCACTTCTGGCCGGAGACGCCCTGCTCAACCGCGCATATGAAGTCGTTCTTGAAGCATGTATTCTTCTTCCGAAAAGCGCTCTTCGCGCGGCATATTTTCTCGCATCGATGGCTGGTTCTGACGGAATGATCGGCGGGCAAACGATTGATATTCTTTCGGAAGACAAGCGAATTGAAGAAGATCTGTTGCTCCGTTTACATCGTCAAAAGACCGGTTGCCTTTTGCGCGCTCCCGTGATGATTCCGTATCTTATGTCGGAATATGCTGACACGAACGAGAATCTGGGGCATAATTTAGAAGAGTTTTCCGCACATATCGGTCTGGCGTTCCAGATCAAGGATGATTTGCTTGACGTTACGTCAACCGATGATGTTCTTGGCAAATCCGTAGGCAAGGACGCGAGTGAGAATAAGTCGACATTTGTAACTTTGTTCGGCATATCACAAGCGAAGAATTACCTCGAGAAAGAGATTTCCTGTGCGTTCGCAAACTTGGACGAGATGAGTAAACTCGGATTCTCAACGGATTTTCTGTACGATCTTACCGATTACCTGTTTACAAGGGATCATTAATTATGAGTGAAATATTTGACAAAATTCAATCGCCGTCCGACGTTCGCAACCTGAACGAGAAAGAAATGCGCACGCTTGCAGAAGAGTTGCGAACGATGATCATTTCCGGTGTCTCGCAAAAGGGAGGACACCTATCCTCAAATCTCGGTGTTGTCGAGCTGACGATTGCAATGCTCGCACGATTCAACTTCGCCGATGAGGATCAGGTTGTTTGGGATGTAGGACATCAGAGTTATACGTACAAACTTCTGACCGGACGCAAAGATTTCTTCTCCTCGCTCCGTCAGCACAATGGTTATTCCGGCTTCCCCAAACGCTCGGAGAGTGAATACGATTTCTTCAATACCGGTCACAGCAGCACTTCCATTTCAGCTGCGCTCGGCCTTCTCCGCGGCAAAGAGCTCAAAGGAGAGAAGGGCAAGGTTATCGCCGTTATCGGTGACGGAGCGTTGACGGGCGGTCTCGCATATGAAGCGCTGAACGACGCCGGACAATTCAGTGAGAATCTCATCGTCATCCTGAATGACAATATGATGTCTATCGATCATAATGTCGGCGCTCTCTCGCGAAAGCTTGCATCTATGCGTTCGTCACAGCGATATATCCGACTGAAGACAGATACGGAGAAGATTCTTCTCAAAATCCCGCTTCTCGGACGTGCGATTTTTCGTTTGATCGCCTTCATCAAGGATTCAGTAAGAATTGCCATCCGAAGAAGTCATCCGGTTATTTTCGAGGACCTGGGTTTCCGATACTACGGCCCGATTGACGGACATAATATCCCTACGCTTCTTCGATACCTCGACACAGTTAAGAATATCAATAAGCCTGTGATTCTTCATGTCTGTACCAAGAAGGGCAAAGGCTATGAATTTGCGGAAGCATCGCCTTCTCGATACCATGGCGTCGTCCCGTTCGATGTTGATCTGGGTTGCGAGAGCTGCGGCACATCGACATTTACCTCTATGTTCGGGAAAACACTGCTCTCGATCGCAGAGAAGAATCCTCGCGTCGTCGCCGTTTGTCCAGCAATGATGTCAAGTGCCGGTTTAGAACCTTTCAACGTGCTGTTCCCCAACAGGTTTTTTGATGTCGGCATCGCGGAAGAACACTCGTTAACCATGGCCTCTGGTTTAGCTGCGAATGGACTCGTTCCCGTCGTTGCCATATATTCCACGTTCCTTCAACGAGGGTATGATCAAGTACTTCACGACATCTGTTTGCAGAATCTTCATGTTGTACTCGCCATCGACCGATCCGGAATCGTCGGCCAGGACGGCGAGACCCATCAAGGACTTTATGATATTTCTTTGTTACTCGCGATGCCGGGTATGGAGATTCTTGCGCCCCGGAATTATTTTGAACTCGATGTTATGTTGCGCTATGCGGTTTGCGAGGCAAACGGCCCTGTAGCCGTAAGATATCCGAGAGCCGGCGAGAATTCCGATTATGCCTCTACACAGTCCGTCGCACCCGGACAGGCAATGGTTCTTCGCGAGGGTACGGATATTACCATTCTGGCAGTCGGTGTCATGTGTATTGAAGCCTTGCAGGCTGCGTCATTCCTCGCGGAAAAGGGTTACCACGCCGAGGTCATCGACCTTCGCTGGGTGAAGCCCCTCGATGAGAAATGTATACTTGCATCGATAGAGAAGACCGGGCACATTATCGTTTGTGAAGACGGTTTATCCCATAGCGGTGTTTCTTCTCAGGTTGCTATGCTCCTGATGAATCGTGGCAAGTACATTCCATTCCGAAGTATAGGCGTCAGTGATCACGCTCTCACCGCGGGTCTCCGCAGTGAACTGATGCATTTGGAAGGTATGGATGATCAATCGATCGCGCAGGCCGCAATTGACATGCTCAGGTAATGTGGGCTAGATTTGAGATCTCGCCGATCATCTTCGATGAATTCCTTTAGACTTTGCCTTTACCATGGTGCAGACTTCGTGAATTGTATGTATAATCACCTGTATACTATACAGGTTTCTCGTATACGTACGAGAAACACAAAGGGGATCGCACATGATTTTCGGCATTGTCTCGAATCCCGACAAAGATAAGAATTATTCTTTTGCTCTCGCAGCTGTGGAGATTATCACTCGCAAAGGAAGTTCCTGTGTTGTTTCTGATATGTACGAGAACAGCCCGCTGGGCTTATGCTCTGACGTGACCATCGGAACGTATGACGGTTGCGATATGTTATTGAGTTTCGGTGGTGACGGCACTTTTCTGTCCGCCGTTCATTATCATTACACAAGTGATATTCCGATCATCGGTGTGAATCTCGGAAGTATCGGTTTCCTCACAGAGATCCAACCGGATCAATTTGAAGACGCGATCGATCGAATTCTCGCGGGAGACTATACCATCGAGGATCGTATACAACTAGAGGTGATTGTAAAGAATTCGGACGGAGAAGAGAAGGGCAGAGGCTATTGCCTGAATGATGTGGTCATCGCACGCGGATATCTCTTACATGTTCTCACGGTCGATCTTCTGATTGACGGAGATTACGTGGAGCGGTTATCCGGAGACGGAGTCATTCTATCAACCCCAACCGGATCCACCGCGTATTCGCTGGCCGCCGGCGGACCGATTATCATGCCGAGTCTCGATGTGTTTGTTGTCACACCGATATGCCCACACACATTACATAACAGAAGCTATGTCGTCAGTGAGAACAGCGTCGTCGAGATCCGCCTTCGCGATTATCATGAACAACCACTCCTATCCCTTGACGGCCGCAATGATATTGCCTTGGCTCCGTTTGATCATGTTTTTGTCAGGAAATCATCTTGTCCGATACGACTAGCTAAGATCGGTTATTCCAACTTCTACCAGACCATCCGTCAAAAGATTCATGCGAGAGGAAGTTTTTATGAAGATGGGCAAAAATGAACGCCAAGAACACATCCTTCGTCTCATCCGTTCCAGAGATATCGGAACGCAGGAAGATCTCGTCAGCGCCTTGATCTCTGAAGGTCTGGTAATCACGCAGGCAACGGTTTCCAGGGATATTAAGGAGTTAGGGATCATCAAGGTCACGGCAGCCCAAGGTAACGCGAAATACAGTGTGCTGGACAGAACCGGTGATGTTGCTCCGGGAAGACTCCTGTACGTTTTCTCTCAGTCTGTTATCGGATGTTCGTGCGCGATGCATCTTGTCGTTATTCGGACGTTACCGGGTATGGCCCAGGGAGCAGCTTCCGCACTGGATTCCATTCATTTGCCGGGTGTTGTGGGCTCGATCGCCGGAGATGATACCGTATTCGTAGCGACGCCCAGTCCGGAAGATGCCGTTGCCCTTGCCCAGACAATTCGCGATATGAATTCCCGACTGAACGCGGAAATATAAGGACAGATACATGCTGATACGAATGCAAATGAAGAATTTCGCGTTGATAGATGAGGCCGTCTTTGAACCAGGCAAGGGTTTCACTGGAATTACCGGCGAAACCGGCGCGGGTAAATCACTTCTGATCGATGCGATTTCCGCTTTGTGTGGGCAGCGTACGGGTCGTGATTCTGTCCGTTCAGGCGAAGATTCTGCCTTTGTCGAGGCTGTTTTCGACAACCTTTCGCAGACGATCCCGCGATCTGAGTGTGAGACTCTCGGCATCACTTTGGAGACGGATGACACCTGTATTCTTTCTCGTGAAATCACCTCTGACGGGAGATCCACAGCGCGAATCAACGGAAGACTTGTAACCCTATCCACGCTGCGGGAAGTGGGTCAACGTTTAATCGACATTCATGGCCAGAATGACCAGCAGGCGATTTTTCGCCGCGAACGCCATATCGGTCTATTGGATCGTTTCGGTGGGAAGTCAGTCTTTGATGCTGTATCGAATTATTCGAGTGTTCTGGAAGAATATAAGACTTGTATCGAAGAAATCCGCGCCTTAGGCAGCGATCCCAAGGCACAATCGAAGCGTGCCGAACTCCTTCTGTTCCAGATCCGCGAACTTGAGGAGGCAGCTTTTCTCAAAGAAGAGGAAGAAGAACTTCAGGAGAAGATGCGCTTTCTCTCTTCGGCAGAGAAGATTCGTGAAGGACTCTCTTCTTTCTCACAGATGATCGAATCGCCGGATGAAGGTGCGTTGGATCGTATCCGCCTCGCCGAAGCTTCTTTATCGCAGGCCGCTGCTCACGATACGTCGTTGACTAGCCAATTGAATGCGCTCACTTCCGTACGATTAACCCTGGACGGCATTGTTTCCGATGTAGAGAAATATCTTTCCGCGAAAGATATACCCCTGGATGACGTTCAGATCATTGAGAAACGGCTTGATCTTCTTTTTCGATGCAAGGTCAAATACGGCAAGACAATACCGGATATGCTTCGCTTCCTCGATGAGGCACGCAGCGAGTATAACGCGATCCAGGGCGGGGAGAAGAGGCTTAAGGAACTGCATCGCCAGCGACTCTTGATCGAGAAGACGCTCATGGATCGGGCGGATGCCATTCACCACCTTCGTCTCGAGGCGTCTGGTCGTCTGTCCGAACTCATTCGCCACGAGTTATCGGATCTCGGGATGAATGGGGCCATTTTTCGCGTTGCCATCAACCAAAGACCACGAGAAAGATTTTTCTCGCGATCAGGCTACGATGATGTCGAGTTCATGATGTCAGCGAATCCCGGCGAACCGGAGAAACCGCTGGCGAAGGTCGTTTCCGGCGGTGAAGCGTCTCGCATCATGCTGGCGATCAAAACAATTCTCGCGTCCGCGGATGATACGCCGATCTTGATCTTTGACGAAGTTGACGCCGGAATCTCCGGTGCTACCGCGACGAGTGTCGCGCAGAAGCTTTCCCGACTTGCCCGAACACATCAGGTGCTATGTGTGACACATATGGCGCAGATAGCCGCTATTTCGGACCATCATTTTCTCATTGAGAAGAACCACGTCGGCCAACGAACGATCACGTCAATTCGCCGATTGAATGAAGAGGACAGGAAGCGCGAAATTGCCCGCCTTCTGTCCGGCGAGCGTGAGGATTCTTCCTCACTTACATTGGCAAATCAAATGATCAATCGACGAAATCTCTAAGTCGGTTCCAGAAGCTTCTTCATATCCTCGGGGAGAGCCCTCGTAAAGGTTAGGGTCTCCTGTGTTATGGGATGCAAAAACGAGAGCGAACTCGCATGAAGAGCCTGACGGGAGATTCGCCGGTCCATCGAGATGGAAGGCATATTCGGCTCAGGGAAATCAACGGACGAGGGCCCGTATAGCCCATCACCAACGATGGGATGCCCGATATGGCGGGAGTGTACGCGAATCTGATGGCATCGTCCTGTCTCCAGAACAAAAGACACCAGAGAAATATCCGTCTCCTTATGATACTCGAGAACCCGGTAGTGTGTGATCGAAGGATGTCCGTCATCCCGTACAACTCGAATCATGATCGAATCCGTAGCCCGGCCAATCGGTGCGTTGATGGTGCCCTCCATGGGCTCCGGACATCCGTGCAGAATCCCGAGGTACTCTTTCCTCGTCGGCCCCTGGGAAATCACATGATGGGCGAAGCCGTTTTTCGCGACGACGATAAGACCAGAGGTCTCGCGATCCAAGCGCATAACGGGATGGAGCCGCTGATCGGAGAGGCGCTGAATCAACGAGTCATCCATATGTTGCCATGAAGGATGCGTGACAAGGCCTGCAGGTTTCTCGCATACAATCAGCCACTCATCCTCGAAAAGAATCGGGATGGTACCGTCAATATTACGGACGCCAGGTTCTTTCTCGTCATCATATGTGGCCACAAGAAGATCCCCATCAGCAAGAGGATCCTTCATTCGAGCCGGAATACCGTTAACGTGAAGCGTTCCATAAAGACGAATTCGTTTGATCATTAATCGCGACATGCGCATGCGGTTTGACAGGATCTCAAACGCGGGTAATCCATGTTCATTCGGGAGTATAGTAAGAGAAAGCTTCATCTATTTTGTCTCATTTCTTTCTTTGGGATACAGAGCAGTCGCAACAATTATAACGGAAATATTTCATTTGAGTTCAGAATGCCGGGAAATGATTTTCATGTTTTTGGTTTTCTTCCGATTTTTTGGAAAAATTCGGTAAAAAGCGTAAATAATTCTGTTTTTTGAATTGAGCGCAAGTTTTTTTCATGTTATCCTAGCGTTTGGGAGGTGAGTCAACTGTGGGAAAAACAAAAATGACTCCGGAAGAAATGAGCGCAAAGCTCGATGCCGTTCTTGCCGAACATAAGGGTGAAGGTCAGAAGGCTCTGATGTCAACCTTACAGAAAGCGCAGGGAATCTATGGATATCTGCCGCTTCATGTTCAGAAGAAGGTTGCGTTCTCTTTGAACGTATCGGTGGCCGAGGTTTACGGTGTAATTTCTTTCTATTCGTTCTTTTCGCTTAAGCCGAAGGGTGAGACAGTAGTAAATGTGTGTCTCGGAACTGCGTGTTACGTGAAGGGTGCTCAGCCGATTCTCGAGAAGATCGAGAATTCGATCGGCATCAAGTCTGGTGAAGTGACTAAAGATGGTAAGTTCTCTATTTCAGCTTGCCGTTGTGTCGGAGCCTGTGGTCTTGCTCCTGTCATTATGGTTAATGAAGATGTATATGGACGCCTTACTCCCGACGAGATACCCGGCATTATCGCAAAATATAAGGAGGCAGAGTAAATGGAGTTATTTCGTGCTCACGTCCTTGTCTGCTGTGGAACCGGATGTACGTCATCGAGTTCTCCGAAGATTATGGAAAAGTTCGATGAGCTTCTTCCTTCTTATGGACTGGACAAGGAAATTAAGATTGTTAAGACTGGTTGTTTCGGACTTTGCGCCGAAGGCCCCGTCGTCGTTGTTTATCCTGAAGGTGTGATGTACTATCGTGTATCTCCCGAGGATGTACAGGAAATCGTAAGCGAACACCTTCTCAAGGGTCGTTATGTCAAGCGCCTGATGACGCTTGCGGCCGATAAGGCTGCGGCGGAGAGTCTGTCTTCGGATGATAAGGGTTTCTTTAAGAAGCAGAAGCGTATCGCGCTTCGCAATTGCGGAATCATAAACCCGGAGAAGATTGAAGAGTACATCGCGAATGACGGATATCAAGCGCTCGCGTCGATTCTGACCGAGAAGCGTGATCCCGCGGCAATTATCAATGAGATCAAAGCTTCCGGCCTACGTGGTCGTGGCGGCGGTGGTTTCCCGACAGGAATGAAGTGGGAGTTTGCTGCCAAGGTTGCAAATGACACGAAGTACGTCTGCTGTAATGCTGACGAAGGTGATCCGGGTGCATTTATGGATCGTTCGATCCTTGAAGGTGATCCGCATAGCATTATCGAGGCGATGACCATCGCCGGATATTGTATCGGAGCGAACCAGGGCTATGTCTACGTTCGTGCGGAGTACCCCATTGCTGTTGAGCGTCTTGATATCGCGATTCAGCAGGCCAGAGAGGCCGGTCTTCTCGGCAAGAATATTTTCGAATCCGGTTTTGACTTCGATCTCGACATTCGCCTTGGTGCCGGTGCTTTTGTTTGCGGTGAAGAAACCGCTCTCATGCGTTCCATCGAAGGCAAGCGCGGTAACCCGACACCCCGTCCGCCGTTCCCGGCTGTGAAGGGACTTTTCGGCAAACCGACGATTCTGAATAATGTTGAGACCTACGCAAATATCCCGGTTATTCTGCGCAATGGCGCGGAATGGTTCGCATCAGTCGGAACCGAGCGGTCGAAGGGAACCAAGGTTTTCGCTCTCGGCGGCAAGGTTAACAATGTTGGTCTTGTCGAGATCCCCATGGGTACCACAGTGCGCGAGATCGTTTTCGATATCGGCGGTGGCATTCCGAATGATAAGGCCTTCAAGGCGGTTCAGACCGGCGGTCCTTCCGGCGGCTGTATTCCGACATCTCTTATCGACACACCGATTGACTATGACAACCTCGTTTCTGTCGGTTCCATGATGGGCTCCGGCGGAATGATCGTCATGGACGAGGACACCTGCATGGTCGACATCGCGAAGTTCTTCCTCGAATTCACCGTTGATGAATCGTGCGGTAAGTGCTCTCCTTGTCGAATCGGCACGAAGCGTATGTTTGAACTCCTCACGAAGATCACGGACGGCACCGGAACGATGGCAGATATTGAGGCACTTGAGGGTCTTGCCCTCGCGCTGAAGAACGGTTCTCTCTGCGCACTCGGACAGACAGCCGCAAACCCGATTCTTTCGACGTTGCAGCATTTCCGCAATGAGTACATGGAGCACGTTATTGATAAGAAGTGCCGTTGCCATGTCTGCAAGGGTCTGACGGAGTACTTCATTATTCATGATAAGTGCAAGAAGTGCGGTCTCTGTGCAAAGAAGTGTCCGGTCGGATGTATTTCCGGTGTACTCGGCAAAGAACCCTACACGATCGATGCATCCGCTTGCATTAAGTGCGGCGCTTGTATGGAGGCATGTAAGTTCAGCGCGGTCGTCAAACAATAAGACATTTGTCCGCTACGATGCGGCAAGTCTTTCCTACAAAAAGGAGCGTGAAAATCAGTGAACATGGTGAATCTTACCATCGATGGGGTTCAGGTGAGTGTACCTACTACCTACACCGTGCTTGAGGCCGCGAAGAAGGCGGGCGTTAAGATCCCCACCCTTTGTTATTTGAAGAATGTCAACGAAGCCGGCGCATGCCGCGTTTGCCTTGTTGAGATCGAGAAGGCTAGAGCTTTGGCCGCAGCTTGCGTAATGCCGGTTTCTGAGGGAATGGTCGTACATACGAACAGCCCGAAGGTCAGAGCGACACGTAAGTCTACGTTGGAGATGATCTTGTCTGACCACAACCGCGATTGCCTCGCTTGCGTACGCAACCGCAATTGCGAACTCCAGACACTCTCTGATGAGTATTCCATTCGCAAGATCACCTACGAAGGTGAGAAGAGCAAGTCCGTCTATGACGACAAGTCCTTTTCGATTATTCGTGACGGCAGCAAGTGTATTAAGTGCGGACGTTGCGTCGCGGCCTGCAACAAGCAGTCCATCGGCGTATTGTCTTTCCTGAACCGCGGTTTCACAACATCCATCGGACCTGCCTTTGATGTATCTATGGCAGATGCTCCCTGTGTGTATTGTGGTCAGTGTATCATCGCATGTCCTGTCGCTGCCCTGCACGAGAAGGAAGAGACCGAGTTTGTATGGGAAGCGATTCAGAATCCCAACAAGCATGTCGTGATGCAGGTTGCCCCAGCCGTTCGTGCGGCTATCGGCGAAGAGTTTGGACTTCCGATCGGAACACGTGCGACTGGCAAGATGTTTGCCGCAATGCGTCGTCTCGGTGCCGACAAGATCTACGACACGAACTTCGGCGCGGACCTTACGATTATAGAGGAAGGGCACGAGCTTCTGGGCCGTCTGAGTAATGGCGGAACATTGCCGATGATTACCTCATGTTCTCCGGGATGGATCCGTTTCTGTGAATTCTATTATCCTGAATTCATTCCGAACCTTTCTTCCTGTAAGTCGCCGCATCAGATGGAAGGTGCGCTGATTAAGTCCTATTACGCGGAGAAGTTCAACATCGAACCGCAGTCGATCGTTACCGTTTCCGTCATGCCCTGTACCTCCAAAAAGACAGAGGCATCCCGCGAACAGCACAAGAACCAAGACGGTCTTCGCGACGTTGATTATGTTCTGACGACACGTGAGCTCGCTCGCATGATCCGCGAAGCAGGTATTAATTTCAATGCGCTGCCTGATGAAGGTCCTGATATGGATCTCATGGGTGAGTACACCGGTGCCGGCGTTATCTTCGGAGCAACGGGCGGCGTTATGGAAGCAGCTCTTCGTACGGTTGCAGATATTCTGGAAGAGAAGGATCTTCCGGATTTCGAGTACAAGGCTGTCCGCGGAATCTCTCTTGGAATCAAGGAAGCCGAAGTCACGTTAGGAGGCAAGAATCTCCGCGTCGCCGTCGCTCACAGCACAGCGGCTGCCAGGAAGCTTCTTGACGCCATCAAGGATGGCACAGCTCCTGAGTATGCATTCATCGAGATCATGGGATGCGACGGCGGTTGTGTATGTGGTGGCGGTCAGCCTCAGGTTCCCGCACAGGTTCTCATGGATATCGATATCCGCTCGGAGCGTGCGAAGGCCCTTTACGAGGAAGATGCTGTTTTGCCGGAACGTAAGAGCCATAAGAACGCCGACGTTATGCGCCTGTATAAGGAGTATCTCGGCGAGCCCAACGGACATCTTGCCCACGAGCTCCTTCATACGCATTATTCGCAGAGAGAGATCTATCCGGACGCTCTCGGCGACATCTGATTTCAAATTGGTTCGTATATTTGATAAGAGGCTGCAACGGACGTTGCGGCCTCTTTTTTCGTATCAGAACAAACATTTCACCCGATTTTGCCGTTTTAGGTAAATGTTTGAACTTCAAACGAACAAAAGAGTTGACATTTGAATCGCACAATTATTACAATGGTTTAGTGTTATTTCACAAATTTGTACGTAAATATCGCAACTTGAAAACTAAATATTGGGGGTGAGTACCATAGACTGGTTATATTTGTTATTTTTGGTTATCGGTCTTCTGGGTGGTGCTTTGATTTCCGGTTTCGCCGTAGCTTTCTTTTTTCGCAAGGGATTATCCGCACGACAGAAGAAGCTACAAGATGATATCGGCAAAGCAGAAATCGACGCTGAGAAGCTTGTCGGAGAGGCACAGAAGAGCGCAGAAAACAGAAAACGTGAACTGCTTCTTCAAGCCAAAGAAGAAATCACGAAGGCTAAGGTTGAACTTGAACGTGATGTCCGTGAACGCAAGGCAGAACTTACGAAGGAACGTCACAGATTAGAGCAGAAGGAAGAGGTTCTCGATAAGAAACTAGAGAATCTTGATCTGAAGGAAGATGCTCTAGACGCTCGAGTCAGCGATGTTATGGCCATGGAAGAACGTGCGAGGGAGCACGAGAAACAGAAAGTGGTCGAATTAGAGCGTATTTCCGGTCTCACGATCGAAGATGCGCGCAATCTGGTTCTTGAGCAGGCGAGACTCGAATACAGTCACGACATGGCCGGGCTTTTGAAGCAGATGGAAGAACAGACCAAAGAAGAAGCCGATCGCAAGGCAAAAGACATCATTGTCAGCTCGATTCAGAGATATGCTTCAGACTATGTTTCTGAAGTGACGGTGTCCGTTGTATCCTTGCCGAACGACGACATGAAGGGACGCATTATCGGTAGAGAGGGCAGAAATATTCGTGCCATCGAGACCATTACGGGTGTTGATCTGATTATTGATGACACACCGGAAGCCGTCATCTTGTCGAGCTTCGACCCGATTCGTCGCGAAATCGCTCGATTAACCATAGAGAAGTTGATCGTTGACGGAAGAATCCATCCTGCACGAATTGAAGAAATGGCGCAGAAAGCCAAGAAGGAAGTTGCGCAAACTATCAAGCAGGAAGGTGAAAGAGCAGCATTTGATACGGGAATTGTCGGCCTGCATCCGGAGATTATCCGGTATCTCGGCAGACTTCGTTACCGTACGAGTTATGGACAGAATGTACTCCAGCATTCCATTGAGGTGTGTTGGTTGACGGGTATGATGGCATCTGAGTTAGGTCTCGATGTTACGCTCGCAAAACGTTGCGGACTACTTCATGATATCGGCAAATCCGCCGATTTCGAAATGGAAGGTTCGCATATTGAATTAGGCGCTGATATCGCACGCAGATACAAGGAATCTAACGAAGTGATCAACGCGATCATGGCTCATCACGGAGACGTGGAGCCGGAGACACTGATTGCCGTTCTCGTAGCGGCAGCGGATGCAATTTCCGCGGCAAGACCCGGAGCCAGAAGGGAGAATCTTGAAACGTACATCAAGAGAATCCAGAAGCTCGAAGAGATTGCTACAAGCTTCGAAGGTGTCGAGAAGTCCTATGCGATTCAGGCCGGACGCGAGATTCGCGTCATGGTCATTCCGGAAATCGTCTCTGATCCGGATATGATTCTTAAAGCAAGAGACATTTGTAAGAAGATCGAAGAAGAGCTCGATTATCCCGGACAGATTAAGGTAAATATCATTCGGGAGACAAGAGCATCCGAATACGCGAAGTAACGCGCTTCTTTGACCGTTTACGTATGATCCCGATGAAGGCGTTTTATGCGAGAGAGTAATTTCTCACATAGAGCGCCTTTTTTTATGGTAAAATGACCGGGAATACATAAGGAAATAATGGGGGTTCTATTGAGGGTATTATTCATCGGTGATGTCGTCGGTCAGCCGGGACGACGAATTCTGAAGGCAAGGCTACATTATCTGAAATCAGAGCTGTCCGTCGACTGCTGTATTGCTAATGCGGAGAATTGCGCTGCAGGTCTCGGTGTATCCGTCTCCATTCTCCGTGACATGAAGAGTTTTGGCGTTGACGTATTTACGTTAGGAAACCATACGTTTTTCCGGCCCGACGCATTGCGTTTTCTGGACTCCGAGAAGGATGTCGTCCGGCCCGCCAATGTATCGCCGGACTGGCCCGGGTTCGATCATTATGTTTTTGACGGCAAAGAGAAGGGCAAGCTTCTTGTCCTCAATCTTATGGGACAAGTCAATATGGATCCGTGCGACTCTCCTTTTCGCGAGGCGGATCGACTGATCGATCTCTATCGCGAACGCTACCAGACTCGTATGGTTCTTCTGGATTTTCACGCGGAGGCGACTTCGGAGAAATTGGCCATGGGATATTATCTCGACGGACGCGCTTCATTGGTCCTGGGCACACACACACACGTCCAGACTGCCGATGAGCGAATTCTTGAGCGAGGCACGGGGCATATCACGGATGTCGGAATGACAGGTGCTCTTAACAGCGTCCTTGGCATGGATGTGACCGTTTCTTTGCGAAGACTGGCTGAGAGATTACCCGCGCCCTATCAGACTGCAGAAGGAACCGCGATGATCAATGCTGTTGTCGCTGACATAGATCCGACGAGCGGGCGATGTGTCGAGATATCACGAATTCGTATTGTGGAAGGATAGAAATCACTATGTTGTATTTTCTTATCATTATTCTTGTAATTCTCGATCAGTTTACCAAATACCTTATTTCCCAAAACATCATGGTAGGGCAGATCCATCCGATCATTGACGGGTTCTTTTCCCTCACAAATGTCAGAAATACCGGTGGAGCGTTCAGTTTGCTTGCCGAGCAGGACTGGGGAATCGTACTCCTGTCTATGATTTCCGGAATTGTATCCGTTGTACTGATCGTCATTCTCTACCGTCTTCGCGGAAAGAATTTCGAGTGGATACGTTTTGCAATCACGCTTGTCGCCAGCGGTACGATCGGAAACATGATCGATCGCATTCGACTTCGTTCCGTTTTAGATTTTCTGATGTTCCGTTTCGGTTCCTATACATTTCCGATTTTCAATTTCGCTGATATGTGTATTGTTTGCGGATCCATTCTCTTGTCACTCCTGATCTTTTTTGACAAGCGAATTCTCGCAGGTAGCAAGAACGAAGATATGCAGAAAGTGGAAGCGAACACAACTTCTACTCCTGTACAGTCTGAGGATTCTGTTGCTTCTGCGACTGTCCTCGAGAAGAAGGAGACACTATGAAGGATTTACTGAATGTCAATGTCTCCGGCGCCCGTATTGACGCATATATGGCGACAAGCGTGTCCGGATTATCAAGATCATACGCTTCGACGCTGATCGGAGAAGGTCGTGTTCTTCTGAATGGTTTGATCTGTAAGCCTTCCCAGAAGGTGAAGGTAGGTGACGTGATCGAGATCGAGCGGTCGGCACCTGTGATGACGGATATTCTGCCGGAAGAGATTGCTTTGGACATACGCTACGAGGACGATGATCTCCTCGTGATCAACAAGCCGCAAGGAATGGTTGTTCATCCCGCGCCCGGCCACTACACCGGAACGCTTGTACATGCATTGTTGCATTACTGCAAGGGCCAGCTTTCCGACATCAACGGCGTCATACGGCCCGGTATCATACATCGCATTGACAAGGATACCTCCGGTCTTCTGATCGCAGTTAAGAATAATGAGATTCACGAGAAAATGGCAAGACTTATCGCCACGCACGAAGTGGTACGTCGATACCGCGCTGTCGTCCACGGGTCACTTGCTGTCGAGAGAGGGACCGTTGACGCTCCGATCGGAAGATCCGGCTCGGATCGCAGACGAATGGAAGTCACAGCTTCGGGCAAGCCATCCGTAACCCATTTCACAGTTGGTGAACGCTTTATCGGCGCTACCGACCTTTCTTTGCTTCTCGAAACGGGTAGGACACATCAGATTCGCTCTCATATGGCTTTCATCGGTCATCCGATCATCGGCGACCCGGTATACGCCGGAAAACGCTTGACGTATGGCCTTGTCGGACAAGCTCTTCATAGCACAGAGCTGACGTTTTTTCATCCTGTTACTGGCAAAGAGGTTCATGTGGAATGTGAGCTTCCAGCCTATTATGAGACCTTACTGGAGACATTGCGCGCGAAGAGCAGAGAATAAGGAGGCTTAGGCGAATTGATTCCGGCAAAGAATCTACAGGTCGATGGAAGTATCGATCAAAGCCCGGTAATTCACCCTGCCGAAGCAACTCCGGCACTCCTGAATCGCGGCATCGCTTCTGCGCTGATGACGGTTCTCTGCCTCCTTCTGGGACTTATTCTGGCCAATACGCTTCGCGATCGAATCTCTTTGGATTTGCAGAATTCTTCTCTTAACTCGAAGCTTTCCGAATATCAGGCTCAATTGACGCAGCTTCAGGAGGAGAATCTGACACTTTCTCTCGACAATGAGACGCTCCTCGCCGAGAAGGATCGCGTGACGGATGAGATTCTCGAAGAGCAAGGTTTTACCGATTTAGCTTTACGCCTTTCAAAGGTGCGTATGCTTGCAGGATTCACGGAAGTCACCGGCCCCGGAATTACGATCACCCTCAATGACTCAACCATATCTGACCCGTCAGATCTGACGCAGACCGGACTTATCCATTCTCAGGACATCCTTTATGTGGTTGAACTTCTGAAGTCGGCCGGTGCGCAGGCGATCGCCGTAAACGGAGAACGGATTGTAAACACCTCCGTAATTTCCTGTCTAGGACCTACCGTTCGAATCAATGACGCGCGGCACCCCGTTCCATTTATCATCACAGCTGTCTGCGACACCGTTACAGGGCGAGCGATTTTTGAAGGGGATACATATCTTGCGTATCGAATTACAAGCGGAGTTGAGATTGCATTTTCGGAATCAGATGAAATAACGATACCAGCATTCACGGATCAGTCGAAAATCAATGAAATATACCAGTTTTTCGCAAAGGAGTCCTAGCATGAATCGACGACTCTCGTTATCCCTCATTGCGATCCTGAGTTTTATCCTGTTAGGACTCTTGATCGCGCTTCAGATGAAGAATGTTAATGACGATCATCGCCAGACAGCCTATGCAGAGAAAGATATTGTTGAGATGCAGGAACAAGTCATGGCGATGATTCGCGAAAATGACGATCTAACACAAAAAAACAAGGAATTATCTTCGTTGATCGGCTCGATGGGCGAGGAATTGTCAGGCGACAACGCCGCACTTCAAGCCATACTCGACGAGAAAACAAAAGCAGAAATCTTTGCCGGGCTGACACCGGTGAATGGGTCCGGTATCACGTTGGTAATAACGCCCTCTTCGGGAACGCAAATCAACGCAAAGACATTATTATTGCTTCTGAACGAGATGCGGGCGGGTGGCGCTCTTGCGATATCCATTGATGCCGAGAGAATTGTCGCGATGACGGAGATTCGGGACACCGGCTCCACCAATCCGCAAATTGTAATCAATGGAAATTCGTACCCCGCTACGAATACCTTTACACTGCGCGCGATTTATCAGGCAGAGGATAAGACGCGAGGTCGTCAATTGCTCGAGACCCTGACCGAACAATTCGGCGCAACTTCCGAGTTTATCCTGACGGAAGAAGAATTGATCGAAATTCCAGGCCTACCCGAAGACAGTATGATCCAACCCTAAGAAACAGAGGCAACAGCATGGCAATCGTAAGCTTGAGTATCCGTATTCTTCTTTCCGAACCGCAGAAATTGTCGGTCGGAAACGGTCATCTCTTACGCATTATTGAGACGTTTTTCGACGTGCATATTGAGCTTTCCGGAGACGAAGCCGTTATCACTGGAGAAGAGTCGAAGGTCCACTCGGCGAACGATGTCGTTACGGCGCTCGACCGCGCCATTCTTGACGGCGAAGAGCCGGACGAACAGAGTGTATCCTATTTATCACGATTGAGATTGGAAGGTCGGCTCGAGACCTTTCTCCAGTCAGGCAAGGAACCGATTCTTGTTACGCCACATGGGAAAGCCATCCGGGCTAAGACCCTCGGGCAACAGGTTTACATCGACGCACAGAAGCATAACGAGGTCGTTCTCTGTATCGGTCCCGCCGGTACCGGGAAGACGTATCTCGGCGTTGCTATGGCGGTTGCCGCATTCAAGAAACGCGAAGTCTCCCGGATCATTCTGGCTCGTCCTGCAGTAGAAGCCGGCGAGAGGCTTGGATTTCTTCCGGGGGATATTAAAGAGAAGGTCGATCCATATATGCGACCGATCTACGATGCGCTATTCGATCTGCTTGGGGAAGAAGCATTTGAGAGATATTCAGAGAAAGGGATGATCGAAGTATCCCCTCTGGCCTTCATGCGTGGTCGAACGTTAGATGACGCTTTCATTGTTCTGGATGAAGCACAGAACACGTCTGTCGAACAGATGAAGATGTTTCTTACACGTATCGGCATGAACGCTCGTGCGTGTGTTCTCGGCGACATTACCCAAATCGATCTGCCGAGAGGAATGCGAAACGGTCTATCTGATGCGGCAGAACTTCTGACTGATGTTGCGGGTTTATCTGTCGTTACGCTAAACGATGCAGATATCGTACGAAATCCATTGGTGCAGCGAATTCTCAAGGCTTATAATAATAGGATGGAGAGGGGGCACGAAGAGATATGAAGCTAAGCCGGTCCTTCAAAACCTATATTCCGGCCTTGATCCTTGCAGCGCTTTCGCTTGCGGTTATCGTGCTGGTATATTACGGTTCGATTCCCGATCGATTTAACCTGACCGAAGGAATGGTCAGCGATCGTGACATCACCGCTCCACGTGCGGTGATCGACCGTGCGGAAACAGAACGTCGCGCGGAAGAGTCGAGCGCTACGATTCTTCCGATCTATGTCCGTTCCGAAGAGATCTCGACGCAGGGCGTTACAGATCTGACTTCATTTTTCTCCGTTGTCAACGAGATCCGCAAGGAGAATTACAATACGGATGGCACGGTGAAGCAACCGTATCGGGAATTGAGTAATGCGCTGATCGCCTCTGTCGAATCACAGTTCGGCGTCACACTCACGGATGACGAATCCTTTCAGCTGATCACCTGCGCGCAGACGAATCTTGATTACGTCCAATCCGAAGCCGTGACCATCGCGTCTCTGATCCTGAAAGATAAGGTCGATGACGCATTTCTTTCGGGACGAATCGAAGAGTTATCCGCTGATGTCGACTCATCAGAATCATTCATTTACGTATCGAATAATCACTTGGTCCGTTCGATTCTTTCTGGAATTCTTCGCCCGAATGCGGTTTATGATGAAGAAGCGACGACAGCATCCCGCTTAGCAGCCTATAATGCCGAGATTAATGATCCCGTCATGATTGAGAAGGGTTCGCGAATTGTCTCCTTTGGTGACGTCATCACAAAGGAAATGTATCGAACGCTCATCGAACTGGATCTCATCGAGACGACACAATTTGATTACCTTCTCCTTGCCGGCATTACGGTCTACGTGCTCATGGTCCTCGCTTTGGTTGGGATTTATTTCAAGAGATTCGAAACAGAAGTTCTCGAGAACTTCCGAGATATTGTCGCATTGGTCGTATCGTTTATCGTGCCGGTCATCTCGTCGATCTATTTGTCGAACTTCTCCTCGATGATCTCCCCGGTGTTTTTCACGGCCGTGATCGCTGCAACGTACCTCGGAGCGAGATCCGGCATTATCCTATCCTTCCTAAACATGCTGATTATTCTACCCATGTTCAATTTCGATACCGAGTTTATCTTGATCTCAATCGCAGGAATATTTGTATCTTCGATGATCGCAGGGCAGAGAAGTCGGAAGTATAACTCTGCTTCGCTGATTCTTTTTACCTCGCTGGC
>Ga0209373_10002064_pt1 | contig 21181 bp, 20 predicted proteins | sample Higcelweek5metaG_FD_187173 | JGI IMG/M metagenome (GOLD analysis project Ga0209373, IMG submission 187173) | Freshwater pond sediment microbial communities from the University of Edinburgh, under environmental carbon perturbations - High... | ecosystem: Environmental > Aquatic > Freshwater >... | reverse complement strand
GCAGCCCGAAACGGAGACGGCGCCGGTCACCCCACGGATTAGGGGGCAGCGGGGCGGAAGCCGGAACAATCGGGCGGGACGGACAGGTCATGATGGCGGTCTCGAAGGGCGAGCGAAAAGCTAGCGCAACAGCAAATCGCGGGCCTGATTTAACTGAGCGGCGATCCAGGTTGATCCGCCGCGATCGGGATGATTGGCGCGGATCAGCCGACGGTGGGCGTCACGGATCTGAGCCGGCGTTGCCCCGGGGGTGAGCCCCAGCACGGCATAGGCCTGGGTCCGGCTCATCGTCCCCCCGGGCGGCGGCGGGGGCGGAGTCTGACTCAGCGCCTGCCATAATTGCGGCAGACGCAGCGCCCGGGCCAGCCAGGGCGACAGACCGACGATCAGGGCCAGCACCCCGGCCATCCGCCCGGTCAACAACAGGACCACCCCAATCGCCGCCAGCGACAGCCAAGCCAGACCGAGCAACAATGACCGCAAGGCTCCGGGAGCGGCCCGGGTCAGCCAACCAACCGCAGCCAACAGCAGCAAAACGCTACCGCCGAGAATCAGCCAGAGACTCATCGCCGGAACCGAGGGCAGTCACGGGGCGCAATATCAGCGCCCGCCGCGCTCCGGGCATTGACGACCAGGGCGACGGCAAGAAAACGGTGGGCCGGCATCTGTCCTCGGGCGAAAGGCACGATGGAAAAGGATCGGCCCTGAGTATGCCTGCGGATCGGCGCCTTCTCCAGCCCCTCGTGTCACGATCGCCGCCCGGAGCCCCCTCCCTCCAACCGCTGTCGTCTGGCCGGGGCAGAGCGATCGTGGCATAGTCGGAACGAAATACCCCCCTGTCCTGTCTGCCGAGGCGTCATGGAATTGTTTCCGCCGATCGATTCTGTTGAAGCTGGCTGGTTGGCGGTGGGCGACGGCCATGAGATCTATTGGGAAATGTCCGGCAATCCGAGCGGCCCGGCCGTGTTATTCGTCCATGGCGGCCCCGGCGCTGGCACCCAACCGGCTTATCGCCGTTTCTTCGACCCGACCTTCTGGCGGATCGTACTGGTCGATCAGCGCGGCTGCGGCCTGTCGCGCCCGGAAGCCTCGATCGAGGCCAACACCACATCCGAATTGATCGCCGATTTCGAACGGGTCCGCCGCCATCTCGGCCTCAAACGCTGGCTGCTGTTCGGCGGATCGTGGGGGAGTACCCTGGCCCTGGCCTATGGGCAGGCTCATCCCGAACGCTGTCTCGGCTTCATTCTACGCGGGGTCTTCCTGTTCTCCGCCGCCGAAATCGACTGGTTCCTGACCGGGATGGGGCATTTCTTCCCGGAAGCGGGGCGACGGTTTACCACCTTCCTGCCCCCGGCTGAGCGCGAAGAGGGGCTGGCGGCCTGGCAGCGCCGGCTCAATCATCCTGATCCGGCGGTTCATCTGCCTGCGGCCCGGGCTTGGTGCGCGTACGAAGAGGCCTGTGCCCGTCTGTATCCTCTTCCCGAGGATGTGTCTGGTTCAAGCAAAGGCGCTCTCGCCCTGGCCCGGATCGAAGCGCACTACATGGCGCATCAGGGCTTCCTCGCCCCCGGCCAGCTCCTGGCCAATATGGCGGCGGTGCAGACCCTGCCGGCGATCATCGTGCAGGGGCGCTACGACGTGATCTGTCCGCCGATCACCGCCTTCACTCTGGCGCGCGCTTGGCCCGGTGCCCTGCTGCGGATGGTGCCTGATGCTGGCCATGCCGCGATGGAGCCCCCTTTGCGGGCCGCCTTGATCGAGGCCGCCGAGCGGATCAAGGCGGTGGTTGGAGACGCCTGAGACCATCGCGGCGACAGCGTCATGGTTCCGCCGCTTGCGGCCAGTCCGGCCAACAGCCTATAACCAGAGAAGGATCCAAGCTCGGAGAGCGTGCGATGATTCTCGTCACCGGCGGCGCCGGCTTCATCGGATCGAACATTCTGGCTGCGCTCGAACAGCGCCATGCCGGCAAGCTGGTGGCCTGTGACCGCCTGCGGGGCGGCACCAAATGGCACAATATCGCCAAACGCGAGCTGGCTGACATCGTTCATCCCGAACAATTGTTCGACTTCCTCGAAGCCAACCGCAAAAGCATCGAGGTTATTTTCCATATGGGGGCGATCTCGGCGACGACCGAGACGGACGCCGATAAGATCGTTGCCAATAATTTTTCGCTGACTCTGGCGTTGTGGAAATGGTGCGCGATGAATAATGTGCGCCTAATCTACGCCTCATCGGCCGCAACTTATGGCGATGGCAGCCAAGGCTTCGACGATGATTGCTCGATCGAGCATCTCGCCCGGCTGCGCCCCCTCAACGCTTATGGCTGGTCAAAGCATCTGTTCGACCGCCGCGTTGCCCGCAAGCTGGCGGTCGGATCACGCCGGCCGCCGCAGTGGGTCGGGCTGAAATTCTTCAACGTCTACGGCCCCAACGAATATCACAAAGGCACCCAGCAGAGCGTGGTGGCTCAGATCTATCCCCATGCCGCCGCCGGGGCCGCCTACCAATTGTTCCGCTCCCACAACCCGTCTTATCCCGATGGCGGGCAGTTGCGTGACTTCATCTGGATCGAGGATGTGGTCGAGGTGATGCTGTGGGCGTACGAAAATCCCCAGATCAACGGCCTGTTCAATGTCGGTACCGGCAAGGCGCGTTCGTTCCTGGACCTCGCCACGGCGGTCTATCGCGCGGTCGGTCGTGAACCGCTGATCAAATACCGGGATACGCCGGTCGAAATCCGCGACAAATATCAATATTTCACCGAAGCGCGGGTCGATCGTCTGCGCGAGGCGGGCTATGACCGGCCGTTCACCAGCCTCGAAGAGGGGGTGGAGACCTACGTCAAACACTATCTCGCGGCAGCGGATCGGTATCGATGAGCCTGCCCTATCCCAATATCGACCCGGTTGCCCTGCATTTGGGACCTTTCGCCCTGCGCTGGTATGCCCTCGCCTACATTTCCGGTCTGGTGCTGGGCTGGCGCTATGTCCGTGCTCTGGTCGCCCGTCCCCCTTATGCGATGAGCGGGGAAGAGGTGGATGATTTCCTGGCCTGGGCCACCCTCGGGGTGATTCTGGGCGGCCGCCTGGGCTATGTCCTGTTCTACAAACCGGGCTATTTCCTCGATCATCCGCTGGAAATCCCGCAATTGTGGCACGGCGGCATGTCGTTCCACGGCGGGGCGCTCGGGGTGATCGTCGCCATCATCCTCTTCGCCCGGCGGCGGGGGCGGAATCTGTTCCTGATCGGTGACGTAATCTGTTGCGCCGAGCCGATCGGCCAGTTTTTCGGCCGGATCGCCAATTTCATCAATGGCGAATTGTTTGGCCGGGCGGCGCCGCCCGATCTGCCGTGGGGGATGGTGTTCCCCGGCGGAGGCCCCGAGCCGCGTCATCCCAGCCAGCTCTATCAAGCCGGACTGGAAGGGGCCGCTCTCGCTCTGCTGCTGTTCCTACTGTGGCGGTTCACCGGAATGCGTCATCATCCTGGCGCTTTGTCCGGGGCTTTTCTGGCCGGATATGGCGTAGCCCGGATGGGGGGCGAGGTGTTCCGCCAGCCGGATGCCCATCTCGGTTTCCTGTGGGGCGGCTTCACCATGGGACAAATCCTGTCGGTGCCGCTGGTGATGGCCGGTGCCGCCCTGATCTGGGCCGCCTATCGCGGCAAGACCGCCTGACCCGGCGGCGCGAGGAGGGGAAAGGATGAGCGAGACCATCGCCGAAATCCTTGCTGAACGGATCCGTCGTCATGGACCGATCCCGGTGGCCGAATATGTGGCCACCGCCCTCTATCATCCCGAACTCGGCTATTACACCGGCCATGATCCATTCGGGCTCGGCGGTGATTTCACCACCGCACCGGAAATCAGCCAGATTTTTGGCGAACTGATCGCGATCTGGTGCCTGTTGGCTTGGCAGGCGATGGGCGCACCGCATCGGGTCATTCTGGCCGAAATCGGCCCGGGACGCGGCACTCTGATGGCCGATCTGTTGCGGACGGCGCGGATTCGCCCGGATTTTGCCCAGGCGCTTGAGGTGGTGCTGGTCGAAACCAGTCCCGCCTTGCGCAATCGTCAGGCCCAGACCCTGGACGGCGAAGCGGTGCATTGGGTCGAGCGGATCGGACAAGTGCCGGCCGGGCCGCTGCTGGTGGTGGCCAACGAACTATTTGACGCTCTGCCGATCCGCCAGTTCGTCCACCAGGGCGGGGTCTGGCATGACCGGCTGATTGGCCTGGATGCCGAAGGTGGGTTTCAATTCCGCGTCGGCGCGGTTGTGACCCGTCCCGATCTGCCGGCCGAGGCGCCGGAAGGGGCGATTCTTGAACGGGGCGAGGCGGGTGAGGCCCTGGCAGCCGGGCTGGGACGGCGGCTGGCGGACAGTCTCGGCGCGGCCCTCCTGATCGATTATGGCCCGACTCGGTCCGGGATCGGCGAGACCCTCCAAGCGGTACGCCATCACCAATATCATCCCGTTCTGACGGCCCCCGGTCAGGCCGATCTGACCGCCCATGTCGATTTCGCCCGGCTCGGGGCCGCCGCCGCTGCCGCCGGAGCCCGGGTCGAAGGGCCGGTGCCCCAAGGCCGGTTCTTGTCGCGGATGGGGATTGAAGAACGGGCCAGGATGCTGATGGAGGCCGCCACCCCCGAGCAGGCGGCCCATCTGGCCAGTGGCGCACGGCGCTTGATCGATCCGGGCGAAATGGGCACCTTGTTCCAGGTTCTCGCTTTGGCCTCTCCCTCTTTGCCTCCGCTCCCCGGCTTGGCGCCGCAAGGATCGTCTGCTCTATGATTACGCTCTCGCTGCTCAATGAGATCTCGTGTCTGCGACACGGTTTCTTCACCCGTGAAGGGGGCGTCTCGACCGGACTCTACGCCTCGCTCAATTGTGGCCCCGGTTCGAAAGATGATCCGGCCGCCGTGGCCGAGAACCGGGCGCGGGCGATGGCCATGCTCGATCAGCCGGCCACGGCGCTGCGAACCCTGTATCAGGCCCACACCGCCGAGGTGGTGGTGGTGCGCGATTCCGCCTGGGATGCCGCCCATCCGCCGGTCGCCGATGCGATGGTGACCGATCGCCCGGGGTTGGTGCTGGGGATTCTGACCGCCGATTGTGCCCCGGTGTTGCTGGCCGATGGCCGTGCCCGGGTGGTGGCTGCCGCTCATGCCGGCTGGCGCGGCGCTCTGGGGGGGGTGCTGGAGGCAACCGTCACGGCGATGATCGGACTTGGCGCCCGTCCGGAAACGATTGTCGCGGCGATCGGCCCCTGCATTGGTCTGCGCAGCTATGAAGTTGGGCACGATTTCCCCGAGCCGTTCATCGATCAGGAGGTGAGCAACGCTGATTTCTTTGCTCCCTCTCCTGTGACCGATGGGCGCTATCTGTTTGATCTGCCCGGCTATGTTTCGCGCCAGTTAAGTCATCTTGGCGTGACCGAGGTCAGTCGGGTTCCTGCCGACACCTATCGCGACGAGACCCGTTTCTTCAGTTACCGGCGGGGCAGCCAGCAGGGCGCGCCGGATTATGGACGGCAATTGTCGGCGATCCTGTTGGAAGGGTGAGGGCGGTGCGAGGGCGGCTGGCGGGGCTGATCCTGGCCGGGATCCTGACTGCTTGCGGCGATTTGCCCCAACCGTTCCGTCATGAGGGCAATAATGAGGCGTTGCGGCCTCAGGCAGCCCGGGCGGTGGTGGTGGTGCCCCCCGACGGTTCTGAGGGGGCGGCGTTGGCCAAAGCGATGGTCCGTCGGCTGTTGGACGCGGAAATTCCCGCTTCGACCCGTCCAGTTGGAGGGGATGCGGCCTGGACTTTGGCGGGACGTTGCGAGAGCAACGGCACGAATGTTCTGGTGCGCTGGCGTCTGAGCCGGGCTGAGGCTTCGCCGTTCGAGGTGACCCGGACTCTTCCTGCCAGCGCCTGGACCGCCGCCAGTCCGGCTTTGATGGAAGGATTGGCCAGCGATTTGGTTTTGGCGGTGTTACCGGCCCTGGCTGAAGCGCCACCGCTGGTCAGTTCGCCCCCGGTAGTCTCTAGGACTCTGCGTTTGGCGCCTTTGACCGGGCTGCCCGGCGATGGTAATCGGGCTTTGGCTGAGGCGATGCGCCGGCAGTTGAAAGGGACGGGGCTGGTTCTGGTCGAGGGAGACGGGCCAGCCGATCTTGAGGCGCGTCTTCAGGTCGCTTTGGTGCCTCAGTCCGGGGGCGATGCTCTGACCTTGGTTTGGCGGGTGGTGACGCCTGCGGGCCATGAGCTGGGGCAAGCGACTCAGCGGGGAGCGGTGCCGCATGGCCGTCTGGACCAAGCCTGGGGGTCGTTGGCGGATGACATTGCCGCCGGCAGTACGGAAGGGCTTCTGGCCATTTTGCGGGGGGCCAAGCGTTAGTCGGGCTCCCGCCCGAACCCGGCCGGGGCGATGCCCCGGACCCCCTTTTTTTACAACAGGCTGATCAGCGAGCGGATCTGGCGCTGGCGGATATCGTCGGCCATTTCCTGCTGGGTCACCATCCGCCCACCGCCATAATTGGCGATCGTCACGCGATGGACCTGGGCGAACGAGCCATAGCCGCTTTCTTCCCATTCCTCAATCCGAGGGCTGCCATCAAAGGTCACGACCCGGCGCGGCCGGGTAGCATTGCGGCGGACCGCGAAGGTCGCTTCGGTGACGACAACGTAGATGTTATCAGCGACGAAATAGCCGGCGATCGCCCCGAGGGTGGCCCCGGTCGCCAATCCCATTGCGGCCCCCCCTGCGGCCCCACCCGGGCCGTTCTGGCTGGCATTCAGTCCGGCTCCGGCTCCAGCGGTTCCGACTGCGCCGAGGAGGGCAAACTGGGCCATCACATCGCGGTCAAATTGCTGGCTGCGCACCACATTGAGATCGACCTTCAGACCGAAATCGACTCCATCGGAGCGGAGGTAGCCTTTGGCCAGATAGCCCTGAAGAATTTGCTCCCGCACGGAATCGAGGTCCCAGACCGGGTCTCCCGACAGATTCCGCACCGACAATTTAAGCCGGCGATTGGGATAAAGCGCGGCATCGGTGAAGACCGAACCATCCGAGCGCATCCCATACATGCGTTCGCCTTTGCCATCGACCACCATATCGCCGACATTACCTCGACGACAGGCCCCGAGCAGACCGGCCAGACCAAGAGTCACAAACCCGCGCCGGCCAAGCTGCATGGTCACTCTCCCCGCATCGCCTGTTCGAGAAAACGCCGGGCCTCGGCGTAATGGATGGCGAAATTGAGTCCGGGCATGGGCACTGAGACCGTAGCCCCCCCGGCTCCCCCCGCCGGCATGGTCGCGGTGAAGGTTGCCACCCCGACCACCTTCTCTCCGACAAACAGCGGCCCGCCGGAATTGCCGGGATTAATGGCGGCATCGGTCTGAACATACAGCACTTCAGGTCCGCCGCTGGTCTGATCGAGATCCGGCTTCCTGGAGCGAACCGCACTGACCACGCCTCGGGTGATCGAAAATAACTGAGCCTGGGGATGGCCGATCACATCAACCCGTTCTCCTGGCGCCAGGCTGGTTCCCGTCGCGAAAACCACCGGACGGCCCCGATCCTGAACCTTGATCAGAGCCAGATCGAGCCGGGGGTCGCGGGCGATCACCTGACCGAAGGTTTCACGCCGGTCGTAGGTCCGTAAGGCGATGATCGTGCTATCACGCACCACATGGGCATTGGTCATCACGATATCGGGACGGACAAAGAACCCACTGCCGAGCCCTTTCGCCGTGTAAACCGCCACCACACTGTCAAAACGGGGATCCGCCAGCGGACGGGAATCATAGATTCCAGCCGCCGCCCGGGTCAGAGAGTCCGTCCGGTCTCGGGCAAAGCCGGCCAGCAGATTGGCCAGCGACCCCGTGGGACGGGTCGGCCCGCCGGCGGCGAGGGATTGATCGAGCAGACGCGACAGAGGCACCACCACCGGCGCCCGTTCCCAATCGACCACCCGCCGTTCCGGGACAAAAGATTCCATCAGACTGGCCTGGGCCGGGTCGGAAGGATCGAGATCATAGGCGACGGAAAAGCTTTCCCGTTCAACCACATCAAACACCGAGGAGACCATCGTTTGGGTCCCCCGATCAATCAGGTGGTAGCGCACGGTCAGTGTCTTGGTCCCCTCGATCTCGGCCACCCGGAACAGATAAGAGCCATAAACCGGCTGCTCCAGGGCTTGAGGGGTGGTCATCGCCTTGCGTTGCGCCTCCTCATACCGCGCCAGCAAGAGCGGATCACCGGGACGGCGTTCTAATCGCAGCGAGGCCGAATCCAGCAGTTTAACCGCCCGCTGATAGGCTGGATTGTCGATTCGGTTGAGAGAAACGATCTTGCGTGACGCCTGCTCGCGGAGGGCGCGAACTTGCCGGGAAACCTTGGCCAAAGTGACATCGAACACCAGGACAAAACGCCCGGTCGTTTCGACAGGCCCCGTCAGCGCCAAACTCAGATCACGCGGAGCGGCCGCCAGCGGCAGATCAATCCCAACCGAAAAGGGGAAATCAAGCGCCCCCTCGTCACGACGCTGCCGCTGTAACGGCAACTCGGTCAGAGTCAGCGGGGCGAGATCGTCCGCCCCCTCGCCGGCCGCCCGGGCCGATTGAACCAACGCCGCCAGATCAGACTGAGCCATCACCGGCCCAGCTAAACCCAGAACAACCAAAAACACCCCTGCCTGAAAGACAGACATAAAAAAAGAGAAATAAGAACAGGAGGAAGAGGTCTGGACGTGCATCTCCCCTCCATCCTAAAAAAAATGGCTGTTCCTGCCAAGCCGATGACACCCCTCCCTTTTCAAAAAAAGAGGGGTTCGGGGAGCTTGCTCCCCGAGCGGGTCCGGGCGGCAGCCCGGCAATTGCGAATTTTCAAGGCGAAGATTGGCTTTTCTGGGCTATCAAACGGAAGAAAAGCGGATCACCTCAAGTTTTGAGGGAGATTTTTCCGACAAACGCCAAACTTTCTTCAAAAAAGGATGGCGTCCTTTCAGACTCTATAAAGGAAATAAAGTCCATGGCGATGTCAATGATTGCCGTCCCCTCCGAATTGCCGGGAGGACTCGATGCCCCCCTCGCCGAGCATTTCGGCCGCTGCCCGCTCTACACCCTGGTGCGAATCGAGGCCGGCGCGATCGCGACAGTGACCCTCCTGCCCGGCCCGGACCATACCGAGGGCGGCTGCATGGTCCCGGTTCGGCTGCTGGCCAGCCAGGGCGTTGATTCGCTGGTGGCCGGAGGCATCGGCCGGACCCCGCTGATGGGCTTCCTCTCGGCAGGGATCCAGGTCTACCGTCCCCGGACGCCGGGAAATGTCGGCACCACGATCCGCGCCCTGCTCGACGGTGAGGCCGACCTCTTCACCCCGCAACAGGCCTGCGGCGGTCACTAACCCCAAGCGGAGGCGCCAATCCAGGCGCCTCCCACCGGGCCGCCGCTTACAATCCGCCGAAATCCCGCTTGTCTTCGATCAGATCATAGACCTGCAGAACCCCGACCACCTTGCCGGTCTCGTCCCGGACGATCAGGACGTTGATCTTCTTGTTCCGCATCAGTTCTTCCGCATCGGCAAACCGCATATCGGGCGCGATCGAGAAGGGCGAGCGAGTCATGATGTCCGAGGCCCGGATGGTGCGGTAGTCGGAATAAGCATCAAAGGCGCGGCGAACGTCCCCATCGGTGATCAAACCGAGAAAAACATCCTCCTCCATCACCAACGTCATCCCGAGACGGCCCCGGCTGATCTGTTGGACGACATCGCGGAAACTGGCCTCCGGACCACAGATCGGCAGGTCAGTTTTATGCATGACATCGGCGACCCGGGTCAGCAGACGGCGCCCCAGACTGCCGCCCGGATGGAAACGGGCGAAATCCTCGGGCTGGAAATCCTTCAGAGTCGACAGAACCACCGCCAGCGCATCCCCCATCACCAAAGTGGCCGTGGTGGAGCTGGTCGGCGCCAGATTGATATTACAGGCTTCGCGGTCGACCCATACATCCAGCACCGCATCGGCATTTTGGGCCAGAGTCGAGGTCCGATTCCCCGTAATCGCAATCACTGGATTTTTCTGCCATTGCAAAAACGGCAACAGACGGATGACTTCCTCGGTCTCCCCACTGTTCGAGATCAGCAGGGCAACGTCGATCGGACGAATCATGCCGAGATCGCCATGAAACGCCTCACCCGGATGAACGAAAAAAGACGGGGTTCCGGTCGAAGCTAGGGTGGCAGCGATCTTCTGGCCAATGATTCCCGACTTGCCCATACCAACGACGACGACACGCCCGGGACTTTTCAGGATGATTTCGACGGCATTGCTCAGGTTATTGTCAATCCGTTCACCAATCGAGCGAATGGCTTCGATTTCAGTGGCGACAACCCGGCGGGCGAGTTCTTCGATATCAGTCATTTCCCCAGCTGCTTTCTTTTTTTATGCTATAAAAAAAATCATTTCATTGATTTTTAATAAAAATTCCAGCATTTTCTACATAAATGATATTGTATTATTTTCTCCAAAGATTGATTTGGGATTTATTAAAATTTTTGATGAGCATTTTTACATTTTTTTCGAAAAAATATAGTCCAGAAAGAATCACGCTATCTTTTTCGACAAGTCTCTGAACAGAGATTGCTCTGCGTGATCTTTTCCTATCTTACCGACATCTGTCTTAGCCGGGAAACGGTACATTCAGGGGGGAGATCTTTATAGCAAGCAGAGCGCTTTCTGGAAATAGTGTTCTGACGAAAGATAGCGATCGGAACTGCGGAATTCTGTTCATGCCGTCACACCCGCTCATTTTCTCATAAACAGGCTACACAATCCGCCAAAGGTCCGTCTCATCCGCATCGCGAGGCGTTTGGCGGGACTGATCGCCGCAAGATAATGGGTCGAACCACTGGCCAAGCGCTCCAGGATCACTTCCGGAGCACAGGCCAATCCGGTCAGAGGATCAACATAGCGGGGGTAAAGCAGCAGGGCTGCGGCCACCAGTTGATCGAGGGTCAGACGCCGAGTCCGGCGCGGAATCGGCGCCTGATCGAGGGTCAGGCCCCAACCGGCATAAAAGGGCTGGCCATAGGTGATCACCGTCTTTTCCCGCAGCAGGGCTTCGAAACCGACCAGGGACGTCATGGTGTGGATTTCATCGGCGAGATCAATCAGGACCGCGCTACTGACATCTTCCGTCACCACATCGGCGTAGCGCGCTGCGACTTCCGGGGAAACCACCCCGGTCCGATATCCTGCCGCAACATCAGGATGAGGTTTGAACACAATATAAGCGTCGGGATTGCGAGCGCGCGCCTGTTTCAACAGGGCTTCATTGCTCTTCAGCTCAGGCGAACCAAAACGGACGGAGGCATCATCCTCGACTTGTCCGGCGACAAAAAGGCAACGCCGCCCCGGTGGGGGGCTCAGGGTGGTCACCTTTTTCCCCACATTGTACTTGGTGATCCCCCGCCGCACGATTTCTTCTCTTAAGCGACGGGCGCGGGCCAATTGCTCAGGGCTGAACTCGGTTTGGGCGATCAAGACTTCCAGATCGCTGGGATTTCTCGAATCGTAATACATGCCGTGGGCATCGAGAACCAGAGAACTGGCCGGAGCAAAACTAGCCCCCAGTCCGACCGAGCGCAGGAAACCGTCTTCCATCAATAACAGCGGCGTTCCCTGCTGCTGACAGGCTTCGGTCAAACCGGGATAGGGCTTGCTGCCCCAGACCACCAGTCTGGCCTGATGCTTCCGAGCCCGTTTCAGGGCTCTGGCCGCTGAGGATTCGAAAAAGACCTGGCCGTCCGATGATTTGAGGAACCGGGCGATTGTCCGGCGCTTCCAGCGGGACATGCCCAGACAAACACTATTGCCCCGGTTCTGCTCGTTATGGCGCTTGATCGTCGCCAGAATCTCGGCGGCCCGTTCAAAGCTGCACCGGCAATTATCGAAAGGATCATAATAGCGGGGATACAGCAGATAGGCCGCCGCAAAGACTTCCTCCACCGTCCGCCGGCGAGTCCGGCGCAGGCAGGTCAGCTCATCCTCGGTGCAGCCCCAGCCGGCGTAAAAAGGCATGCCAAAGCAACGAACCCGTTTCCCGGCCAGCAGGGCCTCAAATCCCATCTGACTGGTCACGGTGTAGACCGTGTCAACCCGGTCCAGCAACGACCAGGGATTCACCGCCTGACCGATCAGTACGGTGCGGTCGTCCGCTTCCTGCAACGGGGTCAGAAACCCAGCTTTCTTGCCGGCGACAACATCGGGATGGGTTTTGATCAGAATCCAGGCATCGGGATTTTCGTGGCGGGCCGCGCGCACCATCGCGGTGAAACTGTCAGCGGTGGCGAGTCCCAGCGTGATTGAGGCATCATTGGCGGTCTGATCCAGCACCAACACCGCCCGCCCGGCCCCGATTCCCAGCGCCACCGGATCGATCTCGGGCTGGGCATTGTATTTTGACAGCCTCTCGCGTCGCAGCAGCTCAATCCCCGCCCGGGAGCGCGCCAACAGATCGCGGGTTTCCCATCCCCCGTTCTGGAGCATTTTTTCCAGTGAAGACGGCCGGGTTGCGTCGTAATAAAGGCCGTCTTGATCAACCACCACACTTAACGGCGGTGAATTTTTCACGCCAAGATCAAGCGAGCGGAGGAACCCATCTTCCAGCGCCAGATACGGAATCCCCGCCTCTTGGGCCTGCGCCCGCGCCCGGGTCGAGGAAAGAGTATCTTTGATCCCCCATCCGGCAAAGGCATCGACAGCGACAGCGACCGGTCTACGGGGGCGAATCTTGATGAACTCGAACTCTTCGTTGAGAATGCTCGCCATTGGACCCAGCTTTTCGAGCATTAACGACGATAAAATGCCAACCTTCATCATTGAGGGCGTCTGTTCTGTGGAGGGCATAACTTTCGAGAAAGCGTTGCCGAGAGGAAGGGGGGAGGATCCCAGATCGCCCGTTTGTACAATCCTCGGACCATGCAGGGTGCTTTTGGCAGCGCGCTGCGTGGTTTCTCCCCGCCCGCTAACATCCAGCCGTTCAGGGGCGAGTCTTACCTGAACCACTTTCAGAACGGCCCAAACATCAGGGAAACAGACCCGGCTCGCCCGCCTGTCGACGCCGGAGAGCGGGAGGCGCGCGGCCTCATGCGGCAGACTCCTGGGTCGCACCAGCACAGCGGCCGGTTCCGGCATTTCCGGATTGAGTGCGGAGTCCCGATTTTTGCACGATCTGCCTCAGAGAAACAGTGGCGTTGCCCGGGAGGTCATGGCCTGCCCGGCCCTCTTCATCGATCAGGCGGGGTCTGATCTCGCCCGTCCACTCTCCCCCGTTGCCGCAAGGAGATCCTGTGCAGAGGTGTCCACTATTTCGGGAGGGAGTCAAGGGGACAGTTCGGGAAACCGGAACATCGGAATCCGGATCTTCCACCACGCCCGGCCAGGAAAGAGCCCTCTTTGCCAGGACCAAGACAACATCCGTCCCTCCCCTCGCCCCGTCCGTGCAGACGGGGCGAAGCCGGGATCAATGACGGAACATCGGCCGGCGCCAGCGGGGACGATGCCGGCAGCTGACCAGCAGGGTCACGCCAAGGCCGCCGACCACCACCCAGGCCGGCAGGTCAAGGACCATCGCCTGGAGCGAATCGAACAGGGACCGCCCGGCCTCGGCCGTGCCGGGGGCATGACCGGCCAGCAGCAGAACGAAATCCGCCGTGACCAGCCCGACATAATCTTCCGGGCCGAGTGCCATCACGGCATCGGCGGAGGCCATGATGACGGCGAGACCGGCCAGCAGCCACCCCGTCACACGTCCGAAGAGCATGCTATCCCCCTGGGTATCAAAAGGTATCGAATTGTTGCGATGGCTGAGGTTTGCTCCGGGCCGCCGGCAAATTCAATAGTTTTTCCGGCTCCCAATCCATGCGTCATGCGCGTAGCCCGGTCCCGAATATTCCACCCTCGCCAAACCGGTGGTTTTTTGCGATGGTGCGGGCCATGAACGATCCTCGGGCTTCCCTGTTCCAGGGCCGGCATCTGGCCTGCCAACGTGGTGGCCGTCTCGTTTTCGCCGGCCTCGATCTCTCCCTCGATTCCGGGGGAGCCTTGTTGCTGCTTGGCCCCAATGGCGCCGGCAAATCCAGTCTGCTGCGAATTCTGGCCGGGCTGCTCCATCCGGTTGCCGGCCAATTGGCCTGGGCCGGACAGGATCTCGCCGAGGATCCCGAGGCCCATGCCGGCCGGACCCATTATCTGGGGCATCACGATGCCATCAAACCGGTCCTGACCGTCACCGAGATGGTGCGGTTCTGGGCCAGATTGCATCATGATGATGCCGCTGCCGCCGACCGCGCCACCCACAGCGCGCTGGAGCGGTTCGGGCTGGGCCATCTGGCGGACATGCCGGGACGGATGCTGTCCGCCGGCCAGAAACGACGGGTCAATCTGGCCCGGCTGCTGGCGGCCCCCGGCCAGCTCTGGCTGCTGGATGAACCGACCACCGCGCTCGACCGGGCCTCAATTACCGTCCTGGAGGCGGTGCTGGCAGACCATCGGGCCGGAGGCGGGCTGGTGGTGCTGTCAACCCATGCCGAGATCGCCTTGCCCGGCGCTGCGGTGCTCCACCTCGACCGGTTCGCTCCCCCCCCCGAAGGTCTGTCATGAACCGCTTCTTTGACGTGGTCCGCCGTGACCTCCGCCTCGCTCTGCGCCAGGGGGCGGATAGCGTGATGGTGGTGACCTTCTTCATTCTCACCGTGGTGTTGTTCCCGTTCGGCCTGGGGCCGGAAACCAACCTGCTGGAACGGGTTTCCGCTGGGGTGCTGATGGTGACGGCGCTGCTGGCGGCCATGCTGTCGCTCGACCGGCTGTTTCAGGCTGATTACGAGGATGGTTCGCTCGAATTGCTGGTGCTGACCCCCGCCCCGCTGGAGCTGGTGGTGGCGGCGAAAATGCTGGCCCATTGGTTGAGTACCGGTTTGCCCCTGCTGGTGGTCGCGCCGCTGCTGGCGGTGTTGCTGCATCTCCCCGCCGAGGGATTTGTGCCGCTGCTGCTGGCGATGGCTTTGTCCACTCCGGCCCTGTCGCTGATCGGCGGGATTGGAGCGGCTCTGGTGCTGGGAGCGCGCCGGGGGGGCGTGCTGCTCTCGCTGCTGGTGTTGCCGCTTTATATCCCGCTGCTGATTTTTTCGGTCGGAGCGATTGATGCGGCGGCTCAGGGGCTTGAATCGACTCCTCATCTGCTGATTTTGGGCGGGTTTCTGCTGGCCGCGCTGGTTCTCTCCCCCTGGGTTGCCGCCGCCGCATTACGTCAGGCGGTCGAATAGGCTCAAGCCTGCGGCGGGACGGGAGAAGAGGAACGGCGGCGAGGGCGACGACGGTGACGGGCGGCCTCGACATAGGGGCGCATGGCGGCCCCGCCCCGGGTGATGTGAAAAGCCAGCCACGTCGCCAGCGAATCCGCGAGGATGCGCAGAATGCCGGCACGGATCTGGTCGCTTCCGCTGGAAAAATGGGCCAGAACGGCATCGAGACGCTTCAACAGCATTTGATGACCCAGCCGGGGTCCATCGAGATCGGGAAAGCCGATCGCGCGCTGGAAGGCTTCCTCTCGGGTGAAATGGGCGAGACACAGATCGCGCAACTGGATCAAAAGGGCCTCGACCGCCGAGCCACTGCCAGGCCGGGCGGCGACCCCCTCCAGGACCCGGATCAGCGCCATCATGGCGCGATGATCGGCGTCAATCGCTTCTTCGCCGAGGCAAAAAGCGGCGTCCCAGACGATTGGCATCCTTCCCCTCCCCCCAGGGTTCCGGAAAAGCCTAATTTTTGACTATAGGTCAGGGGCTTTCCGTGAGTAAAGCGACTTTCGGCCAGCCGGGCCGGCTCTGGTCTTTACGGCAGGAGTGTGGTAGGTGATCAATAAAGAGGATTCGCGGATCGCCTCGTCAGAAAAGCCCCCCTTCGGACAGGCAGAACAATCAGAGGTGACGTCGTGAAGACCGGAAAACAAGCCAAACCACTGATTGCGGCGAAACTCGCCACAGCGTTGATGGCCTTGGTTTTCGTTACGGGCTGCGCCACCCCGCCTCCAGAGTCCGATCCTGAAGCCGTGGCGGAATGGGAACAGGTTAACGATCCGCTCGAACCGATGAATCGGGTGGTGTTTGATTTCAATAACACCCTCGATACTTATGCTCTCCGCCCGGTGGCCGAGGGCTATCGCGATCTGATCCCGGCGTTTGGCCGTGAGCGGATTCACGATTTTCTCCAGAACCTTCATGCCCCGTTGATTTTCGCCAATGATCTGCTGCAAGGCGAAGGCGATCGCGCCGTCCAGACCTTCTTTCGGGCCGCGTTCAACACCACCTTCGGCGTGCTGGGTCTGATCGATATCGCCTCTGCAGCGGGGATTCCGCTCCATGAGGAAGATTTCGGCCAGACTCTGGCGGTCTGGGGGATTGGCGAAGGGCCGTATCTGGTGTTGCCGCTGTTTGGTCCGTCCAATCCGCGCGACGGCTTTGGTCTTGCGGTCGAAAGCTACGCTGATCCGGTCGGAATCGGTCTGTCGAATGTCGGCTATGCGGAAGCCAACTGGGGTCGATCCGCCCTGGACGGTCTGGACCGACGAACAGCGATGCTTGAGTCGTTGGACGATGTCAAACGGACCTCGCTTGATTTTTACGCGTCCTTGCGGTCGCTTTATCGTCAGCACCGGGCGGCAGAAATTTCCAACGGCGGCGATCAGACCCCGTTCAGTGCGCACCCCTCCTCGGAAACCGCCCCCCGATGATCTCCCGTCGTTCTCTCCTGTCCACCGGCTTTGGCCTCCTGGCCGGTCTTGCGGCAGCGCCCGTTTCTCCGGTTCAGGCTCAGGTCGAAACGGACCCGGCCGCCTTTGTCACCCATCTGGCCAATGGCGCGATGCAGGCGATGGTCGCCAAGGGACTCTCCGATCAGGAGCGGGCCACCCGGTTCCGGACCCTGTTCACCACCGATGTTGATCTGGTCGAAATCGGCCGCCGTGTTCTCGGCCGTTACTGGCGGATTGCCACGCCTGAGCAGCAGCAGGAATTTCTCCGTCTGTTTGAGGATGTGGTGGTACTGACCTGGTCCACTCGGTTTAAAGATTATGGGGGCGATCTGCGCCACACCATTTCCGGGGTGATCGATGATGGCGAGCGGGGGGTGACCGTCTCATCCCGGGTCGAGCGGGAACGTCAGGCGCCCATCTCGCTGCAATGGCGGCTCAAGCGGGTTGACGGCGGGTTCCGCGTCATTGATCTGGTGATCGAAGGCACCTCGATGGCGGTGACGTTCCAGTCGGAATATGCCTCGGTGATCCGGGCCAATGGGGATCGGATCGAGGGGTTGTTGAGCGCCCTCCGGGCCAAGCTCGCGGAACTCCACCCGTAATTTCGGGCTGCCGCCCGAACCCGCCTGGGGAGATCCCCAGACCCCCTTTTTTTCATCCAGCGAGGCTTTGGGCGGTCGTCCGGGTCGGGGCGAAGGCGCGGAGCATGGTTTCCACGGCAGCGGCAACCGTTTGTTCGATCGAGCTGCTTTCCGGTTGTGGCAAGCCAAGCAGGGTCCGCATGAACAGATCGGCGCGCAGCATTCCTGTGAATAGGTCGGCCATCCGCCAGGGATCCTCCACGGCCAGCAGACCGCGATGGCCGAGCTCGATCAACATCCGAGCGATTTCCGCTTTGCCAGTCACCGGGCCGGATTCGTAGAACGCCCGGGCCAGCTCCGGCTGGCGCGGCGCTTCGGCAGTGACGAGGCGGTACATCGCCAGCGTATCGGGTTGCAGCAGGAGATCAAGCAGGCGGCGACCGATCAGGGTCAGGGTGGCCCGGGCGTCCAGGGCCGGGCTGACCGGGGCAAAAGTGCGGTTACGCTCGCAGCGCATCCGGATCACCGCCCCGAACAGGTCGTCCTTGTCGGTAAAATGGGCATAGATCGTCGCTTTTGAGACCCCAGCCCGCGCTGCAACCGCATCCATACTCGCGGCGGCATAGCCCTGTTCGAGGAACAGCGCACAAGCCGCATCAAGAATGGCATCGCGTTTGGCCGAAAACCGGGCGCTGCGGGTCGAAACAGGCATTACACCTCCGGAAACGAGGCTTTGACCGTACCCCATCCGATCGGCCGGGGGGAAGGCCGGAAGGGGCTATCGAATGGTTTTTGCCCGGCTTGCGACCGGCCGGAATGCCGCCATATCTTTTAGATCAAGCGAAGGATCCGGCCGTTGCTGCCATCAGGACGGGCGGGTCCGGTCGAGGCGGAGAGACTCATGGATTTCGAGAAATTCACCGAGCGGTGCAAGGGCTTCATTCAGGCGGCGCAGACCCTGGCTCTGCGCTCCAACCATCAGTTCCTGACCCCGGAACATCTGGCTCAGGTGCTGCTGGCGGACAAGGAAGGGCTGGCGGCCAATCTGATCCGGGCCGCTGGCGGCGATCCGGTTCGGGCGCTGAAAGGGATTGAGGCGGCGCTGGCGAAACTGCCCAAGGTTGAAGGGGCGGGCGCCGGGATGCATCTCTCGCCCGATCTGCATCGTCTGCTCGATCAGGCGGTTCAAATCGCCGAAAAAGCCGGCGACAGCTATGTCACCGCCGAGCGGTTGCTGCTGGCCCTGACTCTGGCCAACACCCTCCCCGCTGCCAAGGCGCTGGCCGAGGCCGGGGTGACGCCGCAGGGGCTCAATCAGGCGATCGAGCAGGTGCGGAAGGGACGGAAGGCCGACAGCCCAGCGGCCGAGGCAAGCTATGATGCGCTCAAGAAATATGCCCGCGACCTGACTCAGGCGGCACGGGACGGCAAGCTCGACCCGGTGATCGGCCGCGATGAGGAAATCCGCCGCACCATTCAGGTGCTGGCCCGCCGGACCAAGAACAATCCGGTGCTGATCGGCGAGCCCGGGGTCGGCAAGACGGCGATCGTCGAGGGGCTGGCCAACCGGATCGTCAATGGCGACGTGCCTGAAGCCTTGAAGAACAAGCGCCTGCTGGTGCTGGATCTCGGCTCATTGGTCGCCGGCGCCAAGTTCCGGGGCGAGTTCGAGGAGCGGCTGAAGGCGGTTCTCAGCGAGATGAGCGCCGCCAATGGCGAGATCATTCTGTTCATCGACGAGATGCACACCCTGATCGGGGCCGGTGCCGCCGAGGGATCAATGGATGCCTCGAATCTGTTGAAGCCGGCGTTGGCCCGTGGGGAACTGCATTGCGTCGGCGCCACCACCCTCAACGAATATCGCAAGCATGTTGAGAAGGATGCGGCGCTGGCGCGGCGGTTCCAGCCGGTGTTCGTGGCCGAGCCGGGCGTCGAGGACACGATTTCGATTCTCCGTGGCCTCAAGGAAAAATACGAATTGCACCACGGGGTGCGGATCAGTGATGGCGCGCTGGTGGCAGCGGCGACTCTGTCGAACCGCTATATCACCAACCGTTTCCTGCCGGACAAAGCGATCGATCTGGTCGATGAGGCCGGCTCACGCCTGCGGATGCAGATTGATTCCAAGCCGGAGGCGCTTGACGAGATCGACCGGCGGGTGATCCAGCTCAAGATCGAGCGGGAGGCGCTGCGCAAGGAAAGCGATATTGCCTCGCGCGAGCGTCTGGTCAAGCTGGAGGATGATCTGCCCCGGCTGGAACGCCAATCGGCCGAGATGAGCGAACGCTGGCGGGCGGAGAAGGATCAGCTTGCCTCTTCGACCAAGGTCAAGGAGCGGCTGGAAGCGGCCCGGCTCGAACTGGCCAATGCGGAACGCGCGGCCAACTGGGCGCGGGCCGGCGAACTGAAATTCGGGGTGATTCCCGGTCTTGAACGGGACTTGGAAAACGGCGATGACACCAAGCGGTTGGTGACCGAATCCGTCACCGAGGACCATATCGCTCAGGTGGTGTCGCGCTGGACCGGGATTCCGGTGGAAAAGATGCTGGCCGGCGAACGCGATAAACTGCTGGCGATGGAACAGAAGCTGCGGACCCGGGTGGTGGGCCAGGATGAGGCGCTGCGGGCGGTGGCCGATGCGGTGCGCCGGTCCCGCGCCGGTTTGCAGGATCCGGGGCGGCCGATCGGGTCGTTCCTGTTCCTCGGCCCGACCGGGGTTGGCAAGACCGAACTGACCAAGGCCCTGGCCGAATTCCTGTTCGACGACGAGCAGGCGATGGTGCGGATGGACATGTCGGAATACATGGAAAAGCATTCCGTGGCCCGGCTGATCGGCGCCCCGCCCGGCTATGTCGGCTATGAGGAAGGCGGCACCCTGACTGAAGCGGTGCGGCGGCGGCCCTATCAGGTGATCCTGTTCGACGAGATCGAAAAGGCCCATCCTGATGTGTTCAACGTCCTGCTCCAGGTACTGGACGACGGCCGCCTGACCGATGGCCAGGGCCGGGTGGTCGATTTCCGCAACACGCTGATCGTGCTGACGTCGAATCTCGGGGCCGAGATCCTGGCCAATCAGGAGGAAGATCAGGAGACCGACGTCGTGCGCGGCGCGGTGATGGAGATGGTCCGCGCGGCGTTCCGCCCCGAATTCCTCAACCGGATTGACGAAATCCTGCTGTTCCGCCGCCTCAGCCGGGCCGACATGACCGGGATTGTCGAGATCCAGCTGGCCCGCTTGCGCAAATTGCTGACCGACCGCCACATCACGTTGGCACTCGATGCCTCGGCCGAGATCTGGCTGGCCGAACGCGGCTATGACCCGGTCTATGGGGCCCGGCCGTTGAAACGGGTGATTCAGCGCGCCTTGCAGACCCCGTTGGCCGGGATGCTGTTGGAAGGGGCGATCAAGGATGGGGAGACCGTCTCGGTCACGGCGGCTGAGGGCGGATTGCTGATCAACGGCCGCTCGGTCGGCACCGCTTTCGTGTAACTGCGGGGCTGCCGCCCCGGCCCCCGCTTGGGGGAAGACCCCCAAACCCCCTTTTTTTTCAAAAGAATCAAAGGGGGTCTGGGGCATCGCCCCAGGCGGGTTCGGGCGGCAGCCCGATCGCCTGACGACGTGACAGCGGCAAAAATCCCACTATACTGCCCCTCCGTATTCACCCCCCCATCACGGAAAGGCGTTGCCATGAAGGGCGAAGTCAAGAAGGTGGTGCTGGCCTATTCCGGCGGCCTCGACACCTCGATCATCCTGCGCTGGTTGCAGGATCAGTATGGCTGTGAGGTGGT
>Ga0209373_10002063_pt1 | contig 21182 bp, 12 predicted proteins | sample Higcelweek5metaG_FD_187173 | JGI IMG/M metagenome (GOLD analysis project Ga0209373, IMG submission 187173) | Freshwater pond sediment microbial communities from the University of Edinburgh, under environmental carbon perturbations - High... | ecosystem: Environmental > Aquatic > Freshwater >... | reverse complement strand
GTGCCCGCCGCCACGGCGCGCTTGATCATCGCCATGGCCAGCGCCGGCTTGGTGGCAAAGCCTGTCCCAACCGGGACATGCGCCGCCGTCAGCCGGTCGGGATCGTCGGTCCAGGCCTTGGGCAGGTACAGCGCCCGGTCGATCAAAGCATGACCATGCCGCGACACGTAACAGGCGAACACACCAATCTGGCAATTGGTGATCTTGCTGGCTGAGCCCGTATATTGCCGCGCCACTCCGCATGACGCCTTGCCCAGCTTCAGGAAACCGGTCTCGTCGATCACTAGAACCGCGTCATCATCAGCCCGCGCTTCCAACGCATAGTCCGCACGATATCCCGCAGCGCATCGGCATCCCACCGTCCCCGGCCCAGGATCGCCTGCTGACGCCAGGGGCCGGGGTCACCCGCCGCCTCAGCCCGCATCCACCCTGTCTTGCGCTGCTCTGCCCCCAGCAGCCCGTCCAGAAACAAACAAGCCGACGCCGCAACGCGAGCTTGCGTTAACAACGGGCGGATACGATCCTTCACAGACCGCAACGAAACCGACCATAGACCAAGCGTATCATCAAGCGAACATGACAGCCCATGACACTCCGAACCATGGCCGCCCCTTGGTTCAGAACTTCAGGAAATACCGAATTGTAATGCTAGTCGAATAAGTTGTCTACAGCCGACTGGGAAAGGGGAGCAGCCTGCGCCTGGGGTGTTTCCTGGTGCTGTACGGGAATCGGTTGAGGGCTGGGTGATGTCTGTGTGACTGCCCTTGCAGCTAACGGATCATCTACCTGTTTAAAAGCAGCTGCCGCACCGGCCAGGAGCATATCGACAGCGTCCTGATTGATAGCACCCCTCAATGCAGGACCATGCATCAATTCGGCGTCAGGACGGGTGTCCTTGTCTTCACCCAAAACGGCTGATAGTTCCGCTTCCTCAACCCCTTCAAGTCCCCAGATCTGAATCATTGCATGCACCCGGCGCTCGATATAGCGCAAGGTGTTGACCACTTTAGTCATACGCTGGCCAGTAATATCCTGGAAGGAACAGGCGGTCATGATATCCGTGACCTCGCTGTCCAGTATCTGGGCAAGGTCAGGATGCTCCCGGCGCAATCGATCAGCGACAGATTGTATGCGCTCCGAACCGTTCAGAATTTCGGTAGTCGCGTGTTCAGTGGACTGCAGAATCGCATCAAGCTCTTCGGTCGCCCGCATGATCCGGTTTGCCGATGGGTCATCCGGCTTAAGAGCGGCAATTTCACGCCGCGTCTCAGCGATATGAGAAGAAAGCTCCTGGAGCTCCCGTCGCAATATCTTTATATGCGATTTTTGGTCAACCTCCGGTTGCTCGCGCTTTTCTCGCACGATGAACCGAAGATCATCCAAAGATACTGCCCGCTGCCGACGGTCGCGCTTCCTTAAGAAGGCGCGACCACGGGGACTGGACAACAACGCATCTTCAATCTGATCAAATTCATCGTCGGAAAGATCAATGATCTCCGACACGACCGATCACCCGAGCGCGCCAAGAACGCTTTCGATCTTTTTCTTCAGCGTATCCGCATTGAACGGCTTGACGATATAATTGTTCACGCCGGCTTCCTTGGCAGCGATCACATTTTCCGTCTTCGATTCGGCGGTCACCATGATGAAGGGCGTGGCCTTCAATCGCACATCGGCGCGCACTTCCTTCAGAAGCTGCAGACCGGTCATCGGTTCCATATTCCAGTCGGAAATCACCAGACCGAACTGGGAAGCACGCAGCTTCGCCAGCGCTTCAGCGCCGTCAGCAGCTTCATCGATCTTCGTGAACCCGATCTGGGTGAGCAGGTTCCTGATGATACGCCGCATCGTCGCATAATCATCGACAACCAGCACTTGAATGTTCAAGGACACTGCGGAACCCCCACCTGAACGTGTTGCGCCAAGATGTATCGTATCAAAATACTTTTCACCGTACTGATCTCCGCACCGCTCCGGGTCTTTGCGGTTACCCGTATGATGTTACCACCAGAGGGTAACTGATCGTTCGACGCAAGCCAACAATCATAACCCCCTCGGTGGGTAAGGCCGCACTTTGGTTTCCGTGCCCGTCCTTGTCAAGCTTAGCCGAACTGACCTTTTGAACCTTTTCATCAAGTGCGGCGTAACAGGGACAGCAGACCACTGGTTATCGGGTAGCGCCGATCCTTGCCGAAGCTGCGTGACGTGATCTTTACCCCCGGGGGGGCTTGGCGTCGCTTGTATTCTGCCCGGTCAAGCATGCGCCAGACGCGGTTCACGGTTTCGACGTCATGGCCGCGAGCGACGATATCGCCCAGCGCCATGTCCCGCTCCACCAGGCATTCCAGTATATCATCCAGAACATCATATTCCGGCAGGGTGTCCTGATCCGTCTGGTTGGGTTTCAGTTCGGCTGTCGGCGCCTTGGTTATGATCCGTTCGGGAATCACGGGGCCGGCCGGTCCCAGTCCACCAAAGGGGTGATTGAGGTTGCGCCAATGTGACAGACGGTAAACCGTGGTCTTATAGACATCCTTCAGCACGGAATAGCCGCCGCACATATCGCCATACAGCGTGGCGTAGCCGACCGACATTTCCGACTTGTTTCCGGTGGACAACACCATGCCGCCGAACTTGTTCGACAAGGCCATCAATGTGACACCGCGTGAGCGGCTTTGCAGGTTCTCTTCCGTAATGTCGGCAGCCCTGCCGACAAAGCTGGGGGCCAGCATCGTGTCGAAAGCCTGCATGGCAGGGCCGATGGAGATGGTGTCGATACGGCAGCCCAGCAGGCCGGCGCACTCAGCGGCATCATCCAGGCTGTCCTGGCTGGTATAAGGGCTTGGCATCATCACGCAATGCACCTTATCCGGCCCCAGCGCATCCACGGCCACGACGGCGGAAATAGCCGAATCGATGCCGCCAGACATCCCCAGGATAACACCTGGAAAGCCGTTCTTGTTGACATAGTCACGCAAGCCCAGAACCATGGCGCCATAGATGGCCGCCAGTGATTCCGGCGGTGGCACCATCTCATCCGACCGCCCGGTCCATCCATTTTCTTCTCGCGTCCAGCGGGTAATGGCTATGCCTTCCGCAAAGGCGGGCATCTGCGTCACCAGTTCGCGGTCAGCATTGAGCGCGAAGCTGGCCCCGTCGAAAACCAGTTCATCCTGGCCCCCAACCTGATTCAGATAAATCAGGGGCAGGCCGGTCTCTGTTACCCGTGCCACGGCAAGGGAGAGCCGGCGATCGACCTTTTCCAGTTCGAAAGGGCTGCCATTGGGTACGATCAACAATTCGGCACCCGTCTCGACCAGCGTTTCCGCCACATCGGGCGTCCACATATCCTCGCACACCAGTACGCCCAGACGAACGCCACGGAAATTCATCGGGCCCGGCAGCGGCCCGGCTTCGAATACGCGCTTTTCGTCAAACGGGCCGTAATTGGGCAGGTCATGCTTCAGGCGGATGGCCTGGATGCGACCTTCGTCAAGCAGAAGTGCGGCATTATGACGTCGGCCCTCCACACGCCAGGGGGCACCGACCAGCAGGGCAGGGCCCCCATCTGCCGTTTCGGCGGCCAGAGCGTGAACGATATCTTCCACCTTATCCAGGAAGAAGGGCTTGAGCACCAGATCCTCGGGCGGATATCCGCAGACCGACAGTTCAGGATAAACGACAAGGTCGGCCCCGGATCGGGCCGCTTCCGCACGGGCCGCCCGGATGAGCCCGGCATTATGGTCAAGTGCGCCGACGGTGGGGTTGATTTGCGCCAACGCGATGGTCAGTAGATCGGTCATTCTGCCTTCGGTCCTGTTCCGGCCGTTGGGGATGAAGAATCGAGCCGGCATTGCCCTTATGCTCCGATGGAGAATAAGGGGTCAAGGCCAAGCGGCGGTGAAGGGTGCTTGCCGCTTTGTGGCGCCCGCCGTAACGTCCCCATCGGTGAGAGCCGTCCGTCCGTCCGGTCGAGGCTGCTCCAGGAGTTGTGATCATGAAATTACGTGTTCCCTTTGCAAAACGGCTTTTGGTCAGCGGCGTTGCCTTGTTGCTGATGCCGGGTTCAGCGTTGGCGGAGCATCTGCCGGCACCAGCGGCGCAGTATCAGGCGCGCCAATCCTTGACCGTGAATGGTGCCGTCCTGGATTCGGTCGTTCATCATGATCGTGGGAAGGAACGCCGGGAAAGCCGGGTGGACGGGTTGAGCAATCTTCTGATCATCCGCCCTGATCAGCAAAAGGCCGTTGTCATTCAGCCGGAAAGCAAAATGGCGATGCAGATCGATGCGACTGATCCTGAGGTCGGGGTGGTGCCAACCGCCCTTGCCGGGCTGGATGCCACGCCGCTTGGGCCTGAATCAGTAGCCGGCGAGAAGGTGATGAAATACAAGGTGCAGGACAGCTTTCCTCAAGGGGGCGGCTTTGATGGGCTGATCTGGTCCACCTCCGACGGGATCTATGTGCGCATCGAAGGGACGGTGACCGATGCGGCTGGCCCCATCGACATGTCGATGCGTCTGTCGGACATCAAACGCGGCCCCCAGGATGCAGCATTGTTCACCCCCCCAGCCGACCTTCGTATGATGGATATGGCTCCTGAGGAAGGGAGGCTGCCACCCGCCTTTCAGCCGGAGGAAAAAAAGTGAGAATGCTGCGCCTTCTGAGCACTATAAGCGCCTTTCTGCTGGCCCCGCTGGTGCCCTCCCTGGTCCGGGCAACGCCGGTGCCGGAGGCGGAATATCTTCAGTCGCTGGATGGGCAGGGCTGGAAGGCGACGCCCGGCGGTGTACGCTACCGGGTGCTGCAGCAGGGGCCGGGGAAAGGCAGGGCGCCGCTGTTGACGGATTACGCCACCATGCATTATCAGGGGCGCCTGTTGAGCGGTTCGGTCTTTGACGATACGGCAAAGACCGGTAAGCCGGCGCGGCTTCAACTCACCCGCGTGATCGCCGGCTGGAAGGAAGTGCTGCCCCAGATGCGCGTTGGTGACCGCTGGGAAATCGCCGTGCCAGCAGCGTTGGGTTACGGCGTGCGTGGATCAACCAGCGGCAAGGTGCCCCCCGGTGCGACCCTGTTGTTCACCATCGAGCTTCTGGGGTTGGAGGCACCCAAGCTCAGCAGCCAGATAGGTGGCGGCTGAATGGCGTGCGTATCCAAGGCATAAGGGATGGTCCTACGGCGTCTTCCGTGCTAACCCGATCTGCAATGCATATTTCATTCACGTTATCGCCGGAACGGAGCTTTCGCCGCCATGACCGTCCTGTTCAAGCCCGCCGTCATCGCTGCCGCTCTGGCCTTTCTGGCCCTGCCTGCTGCTGCCCAGCAGCCACCGGCCCCAGCAGCCAGCGGCGATGCGGCCCTGGCGCTGCCGCGGATCGATCCGCAAAAACAGTACCTGATCGAAAATGCGAAGAAGCCGGGCTGGCGTACCACCCCGAGCGGGCTGCAATACAGGGTCACCAAGCAGGCGGTCGGCAATGCGCCCCGTCCGGCGCTAACCGATGAAGTGACGGTGCATTATCGCGGTGTGCTGATCGATGGTACGGTTTTTGACAGTTCCTATACCCGCGGTCGACCGGCTTCCTTTCCGCTTTCCGGGTTGATTCGCGGTTGGCAGGAAGCCATCCCCATGATGAAGGTGGGTGAAACCTGGGAACTGGCGGTTCCGTCTGAACTGGGTTATGGCGCGCGCGGTCAGTCTGGCAGCATTCCCGGTGGTGCGACCCTGTTGTTCACCATCGAACTGTTGGGCACCCGTAAACCGGATAACACCAACCTGCTGCTTAATCCGAATATGATCCGCTGAGCGTCGGCCCCAGACCTGTCCGGGGCCCTAGTTCTACAACAGGTCGCGCAGCCGGTACCATAGCATGGCCAGCACCAAGGCTGGTGTGCGGAAGGTCTGGCCGCCGGGGAAGGGCCGGTGCGGGATTCGGGCGAAGATGTCGAACCGCTCCGCCTGCGCCGTGATGGCTTCTGCAATCACCCGACCCGCGATAGCGGTGAGTGCGACGCCGTGACCACTATATCCCTGGGCGAAATAGGTTGTCGGACTCAACCGACCCAGGTGCGGCAGGCGGTTCATGGTGATCGCCACATGACCACCCCATAGATAATCGATCGTCAGATCGGCCAGTTGCGGGAAATAACGCAGCATTGTTCGCCGCAGGTTTTGTTTAAGGCCCGGTGCATCGAAGCCGGAATAACTGACGCCGCCGCCAAACAACAGGCGATTGTCGGGTGAACGGCGGTAATAGTTCAGGGCGAAATTGATGTCGGCGACAGCGATATCATCAGGGATCAGTGCGACCGCCCGCTTTGTTTCCATTGGGGCGGTACCGATGATATAGGTGCCAGCAGGCATGATGCAACTGCTTGCCGGGCCACCAAGATTTCCCAGATAGGCATTGCCGGCCAGGACAAGATATTTTGCTTTAACCTTGCCAGTGGCTGTTGTGGCGAACGGCTTCTCCCCTGTTTCCACCCGTACGACGCGGCTTCCCTCATGGATACGCACGCCCAATGATTCAGCCGCCCGGGCGAGCCCTATCGCGTAGTTCAGCGGATGGATCTGGCCAGAACCTTCATCATAAAGTCCACCAAGGTAAGCATCCGTCGCCACCATGGTGCGAATCTCGTCGCGCGTCACCAGCCGGGATTTGCCATAGGACAGCCTCTCCAGTTCCGCTTGATGCTCCGCCAGGGCACTAAGATGGCGGGGCTTCAGGGCGGCAAGCAGATAGCCCCATTTCAGATCGCAGGCGATCGCGTGGCGTTCCACCAGATCGGCCAGCATCCGTTTGGCTTCTTCTGACAGATCCCACAGGTGGCGGGCATCCGCCTTGCCAACCAGCCCCTCGATCTCCGCGATCGATTTGTTGAAGCCGGTCACGATCTGCCCGCCATTGCGACCAGATGCCCCCCAGCCAGCCGTCGCGGCCTCCAACACCACGACAGAGAGGCCGCGCCCAGCCAGTTCGATGGCTGTTACCAACCCGGTATAGCCGGCGCCGACGATGCAGACATCCGCTGACACCTCCCCCACCAGCATTGGCCGGGCCGGCGTGGGTTGTGCTGTGTCGGCGTACCAGGAGGGGGCATGCTGCATAATCGGTTCCGCCAAAGATGCCAGAAGGGCGACCGGGCGAGCATAGCATCGCCAGCCCGGCATGGGCCATGCCGACCGCCGGTTCAGCCGGCGCCGGCGCTGACCCTGGCCAGCAGGCCGGATGGGGTGCCGGCCACAGCCTGCACCAGAAGCACCACGCTGCGCGCAGCCCCACCGGGCGGCAATTGCACCTGCAAGGGGCCTGGGGTGACGTCGGATTTTTCCGCCAACCGCTGGCCATCAACCCACAGTTCCGCCCGGCCCCCTATCAGATCGAAGCGCAGCACACCCCCATCGGCGGCGATGCGCTTCCATGGTTTGAAGCGGGTGCGGTAAACACGCCAACCCCCTTGCGGTTCCGGCGGCGTGGGTGTGCCGGCGCGCAGAAATGCCCAACTGTTATTATCGGCATCCGCCGGGGCCAGAGAAGGTTCCGGCTTATCTGCCAGCAGGGGTGAACGGCGCCATTCATCCAGGGCAAGACTCGGCGGGGTGATCGGCACCTGCGGGCGGGGATCGGCTGCCAGCCGGTTGATGGTCAGCCGTGCCGGTTTCAGCCCATCGGCCTCCGCCACCAGCCTGATACGGCCCTTGCCCTTGTCGGCACGGATGATGAGCTGGGCCAGTCCGTTGAACAAGGATCGATTGGTGCCCTGTTCCGGTTCATGGCTGTTGGGATCGCCATTACCGACGCCGATGATGCTGGCCCCCTCTATCTGGAAGCGTGTCATCAGGTTGGCGGTGGGTACATGGCGGCCCTTGGCATCCACCGCATCGATCGTGACGGTTTGCACCTCCTCACCATCACCAGCCATGACGGTACGGGTGGGTGTCAGGCGCAGCGCGACGGTTTTACCCGCTGTTTCATGCATCACCCTTGCCACCGTTTTACCGCCGCTGATTGCCAGCGCTTCGATTCGACCGGGTTCGTAGGGCACATCCCATTCGTTGCCCATGAACCGGTCGGCCATCTGCCGACCGATCTCCCGCCCGTTAAGGTGAAGGACGATTTCGTCCGCATTGCTGATGACGAATACCTTCACCGGCTGGCCTTCGCGCCCCGGCCATGTCCAATGCGGTTCCATGAAAATCACCGGACGGTCATCGATCCAGTGGGCGGAATGGATGCCGAAAGCTGTTTTGGGGAAACCGCAAAGATCCAGGATTCCGAAGAAGCTGGCGATGCTGGGCCAGGCATGGGGCGTGGGCTCCCCATGATAATCAAATCCTGTCCAGACGAATCCACCCGCGATGAAAGGCCGGTCGGCGATGTTCTTCCAAGTTTGCCGGTGGGTATTTCCCCAACTCGCCGCCTCCTTGTCATAAGAGGTGATGATATTGCGGCTGGGATCACTCTCAAAGGCCCCGCGCGTCTGATAAGCGCTGGTATCTTCTGAGCTGATGATGGGTTTGCCCGGATTGCGGGCATGATATCGATCGTAATGTTCCTGATAATAATTGAAACCCATTACATCGACGACAGCGGAAACATTGACCGGATCATAGAATGATCCATTCATGGCCGCCGTCACGGGTCGGCTGTCATCCAGCCTTTTCAAGGCTGTCACCATCCGGCGCACCATTTCCACCCCGGATTCGGTGCCCTGCATGGGTTCCTCGTTGAACAGGCACCAGAGAATGACGCTGGGGTGGTTGCGATCACGCTGCACCAGCCATTCCAACTGTGCCAGATAATCCGGCGCCGGATTGAACAGGCGGTTCTCATCCATCACCAGGAAGCCCAACCGGTCACACCAATCCAGCATTTCCGCAGTTGGCGCATGGGACGACATGCGGATGGCATTGCACCCCATGGCTTTCAACCGCAGCAGACGCCAATGGATCAGGCTGTCGGGAACGGCAACGCCAACGCCGGCATGATCCTGGTGGATGCACACACCTTTCAGTTTCACCGACCGCTCGTTGAGAAAGAAGCCCTTGTCGGCATCGAAACGGATGCTGCGGAAGCCGATCGGTGTGGTGCGTTCATCGACCACCTTGTCATCCCGCAATACGCGGGTGCGCACGGCGTAAAGGACGGGGCTTTCCACCGACCAGAGCAGGGGCTGCCCAGCATCAAGTGACAAGCCGGCCGCCGCCTGATCCAATACGGGAATGGTGAGGCCCACGCGGCGGCTGGTGATCTCCTGCCCGTCCGGGGACAGCAGGCTGGCTTCCACGGTCACTGTAACCGGTGCCGTTTCAATGTTGGTCAATGTGGCCGTCACCGGAACGTGCCATGTGCCATCAATGGCTTTGCGCGGGTCGCAATGGATGCCATCGGTAACGATGGAGACAGACGCGCGGCGAGCCAGCCAGACATTGCGGTAAAGGCCCGCCCCTTCATACCACCACCCCTCCATGGCGGTTGCGTCGGCGCGGATCGCAATGATGTTCAACTCATCGCCGTAGCGGGCGAAGGGGGTGATATCAATATAAAGGCTGGTATATCCCGACCAGCTGTGGGCAACGATGGAGCCATTGACCCAGATGGTGGCATGGGTAGCAATGGCGCCGATCTGCAGCTCGATCTTCTTACCCCGATCCGCAGGATCCAGTCGAAGCGCCCGCCGGTACCAGCCGATGCCGCGCGGGCGGTACCCCTGCGAAATATTGGCTGTATCAACGAAAGGCTGTTCTGACGCCCAGTCATGTGGCAGCCGGACTTCGCGCCAGTCGCTGTCATCATAGATGACAGCCGCCGCACCGGGAGCAGTACCGGCCTTGATGGAAAGATATGTTGCATGGTGACCCACCGGTTCCGGTGCCGGAATGTCACCTTCATGGAACCGCCAGCCGAGATCAAGCAGGGTGCGGCTTGGATCCGTTTCCAGCAAAGTCGGGGCCGGGCTATCCATCGGCGCCGGCATTGGAAAATTCTGTCCAACTGTGGCGGCATCACTGTTGGCAGCGCCAACCGGCCAGGGGCCGGCGGTCAACAGGGCCCCGGTGCCGGCGGTGGCCAGCAGGAATTGTCGGCGATCCATACAAAGGCTCCATCGCAGGCGCCTGATTAACAGGCGCTATGGGGGCGGGACGACAGGGCATCGCCGTTGGGCAAGCCCGCGGTACTGTCCGCACCAGAGTGTGGATACCCGAAATATGCACGAACTGGTATTCAATTGGTTAGATATCGCTGAGTTCGGCGACGAAATCATAGGCATCGCCACGATAATATGAACGGGTGAATTCCGCCGCCCGGCCATCACGCAGGAAAGCCCGGCGTTCAATCAGAAGGCCGGCATGGCCCGCATCCACACCCAGCATCTTCGCATGTTCGCCCAGAAAAGGCACCGCGCGCAGCCGTTGCAGCGCACGAACCGGCCTGTTCCCGGCCTTTTCCAGTGCCGCGTAAAGCGAATCCCCCACCGCATCGGTCGATGGCAGGCAATAGCCGGCGATGGTGGAGAATTCCAGCGCCATCGGCACCTCATCGGCGTAGCGGATACGGGCGAAGCGCAGGACCGGCGCGCCGGGGGAAAGACCCAGCGCCATCGCCTCTTCCGGGTTCACCTGTCCAGGTCCACGGGAAATCCAGCTGCTGCTGGCCTTGCGTCCCCTTGCGGCCATATCTTCGGAGAAGGATGAGAGTTTGGAGAAACTTTTCTCCACCCGACCCGCCACAAATGTGCCGGCGCCACGCCGCCGGGTCAGCAACCCTTCCTCCACCAGTCCGGCAATTGCCTTGCGCACGGTGATGCGCGAGACATCATATTCCACCGCCAGGTCACGTTCTGGCGGAATGGCATCGCCTTGCGTCAACACGTTGCCGCTGATCGCATCCCGGATCAGTTGCTGCAACTGAATATAAAGTGGGGAGTGGTTATCCGCGCGGAAGCGTCCCACAAGATCAGAAAACGCCATCACTCCTCCCTGGCGGCGCTATGACGCCGCATCCCCGATATACGCAGAAATATCGCATGCTTATGATAAGGGCAACCGGTATAGGCGTGGGTCTAAATTGGTGCGTGATGCCTTTTCCCGTTGTTCCGGCATCTGATCTGTCAGCGATGCCAAGGCAGGATTGCATATTGTTTTATGAAAACGGGGCCACCATATGTCTTGGCATGGGGCATGACCCCCTTATTCCGACCGGTAGATATCAAATCGGTTTTTATATGCTCGTCACGAAATTGCGAATTGGTATTAATTCGGTGTCATGGGTGTTGCACGTTTTACACGGTCATAAAAGACTATCGTTTCAGCCCTCGTGCCATAAGGGGCGATTACTGAAAAATTCCTAATTTATTCAAAAGCTTGTGATGAAAGCGCTGAACTGTCACGAATTTTTAAAATAGGTAGCATGTTTGGTATGGATTGGTTATGTTTCCTTTAGCGCTAACAGTGATCGGTTGAACCGACAAGAATAGTGCGGAATGGCGTCCGCGGGACGGTCGGGCGTGCTTCCTGGCAATGCGTGGCTGGAAGCATCTTTCTTAACAGGGGGAAGGCAATGAAATTGCGGCACTTGATTCTGGTTTCCACCGCTCTGGCGGGCTTTGTTTGCGGCGTGCAGGCACAGGCGCAGGAAGCCAATAGTGGCGAAACGCTCGAAGAGATTATTGTTACCGGTATTCGTGGCAGCTTGCGGCAGGCCATTGAGGTCAAGCGTCAGGCTGATGCCGTTGTTGACGTTATTTCGGCAGAAGATGTTGGTAAGTTCCCTGATCGGAACGTGGCTGAATCGCTGTCGCACATTCCCGGCGTCTCCATCGACCGTCGTTTCGGTGAGGGTGAGAAGGTTGCCATTCATGGTACCGATCCGGCCCTGAACCGCATGCTGCTTGATGGTCACGCTCTGGCGTCGGCCGACTGGGGCGGTAACGATAACGATCCGTCCAGCCGTACCTTCAACTATTCGCTGCTGGCACCGGAACTGGTTGACCGTCTTGAGGTCTACAAGTCTCCCGAAGCGCGCATTGAGGAAGGTTCGATCGGCGGTACCGTTATCGTCCGTACGCGCAAGCCGTTGGATATGGAATCCGGTTCCATGTTCGCTTCGGCCGGCTATTCGTATAACGACCGTTCCGAGAAGGGTAACGGCCGTGCTTCCGCTCTTATGAGCTGGAAGAACGAAGACGAGACCTTCGGTATCCTGGGTGCGGCCACCTATGACCGTCAGAGCCTGACCCGCGCGGGTGTCGAGTTCTTCGGTTACGACAATACCAGTGGCGGCAACAGCCCGTTCCTGACCACTAACTCCAGCGGTCAGCGCGTTCTGAAGAACCCGAACGCTGTGATCACCGGCGGCACTGTTGCCGATCTGGATCAGGCTGTTTCGCCGTTCGGCATCAACTACGCCTATTTCCAGCAGGTTCGTGAGCGTACCAGCGTTTCCAGCACGGCCCAGTGGCGCCCGACGGAAGAGATTACGCTGACCGCCAGTGGTCTGCATATCGAAGGCAATTACAACAACTACAGCCAGTCCATGTACACCATTCCAGGTGCCTGGACCGGCGATAAGCTGCTGGCCGCTACCATCAGCAATGGCGTTGTGACCTCCGCAACCTTCGACACCGCCAGCAGCCAGAGCGCCCAGCTCGACACGTTGGTCCGTCGGACCAAGCTGCAGACCGACAATATCAACCTGGAAGGTGAGTGGGAAGGTTCCAGCGGGGCCAAGGTCAAGCTGGCCGGCGGTTGGAGTAAGGCCACCGGTGGTCGTGATCCGGAATATCTGTTCAATGTCCAGACTAAGCTGGGCTACAGCTATGCCTTCACTGAAGACACCGCGACGGTGAACTTCTCTGGTGATCCGACCAACGCGGCCAACTACTTCACCAATCCCAACAACAATGCCCAGACCTTCGAGGGCAAGCCGATGATTGTGAACGGCACCCAGTTGGTGGCCGCACAGATCGGTGGTCTGGACTACAGCGTCACGACTGATCGTGATGTTTATGGTGGCTTGGACACTGAAATCCCACTGGAGTTCGGCCCGTTCACCAAGTTGCTCTTCGGTGGTCGTTACACCGAACACGTCAACCGCGTTGATGCGGCTGGTTACAATACTTACCTGACGACCTCCAAGCTGGCGTCTGATCTGGGTGTTGAAACGCTGGTCACGCCGTCCGGTGTGTTCAGTGGCAGCGGCGGCGGCGGCAATGCCACCACCTACCTCAATCTGCCGCGTGAAGCTGTCATTCAGATACTGGAAGATGGCATCAACTATAATCTCGGTCGCAAGGTCGGTGCGTCGAACCGTGTGCAGGAAAATGTGGCTGCTGGTTACACTCAGCTGAATTTCGAGCAGGGTGCATTCCGCGGTAACATCGGTGGTCGTCTGGTCTATACCCGTGACGTTTCCGAGTATGCCCTGACGAGCAACGACAATCCCATTCCCCAGCCCCAGAGTGTCGAAACCGATTATCTGAAGTTCCTGCCCAGCTTCAATATCGCCTATGAATTCGAAGAGGATGTGATCCTGCGCGGTGCTGTCGCAAAGGTGATCTCCCGTCCGCGTTATGGCGATCTGGCTGGTTCGTTCTCTCAGAATGACACCACCAAGGATGCCGGTGGCGGCAACCCCTACCTGAAGCCCTATGAGTCCGTGAACTACGAACTCTCGGCTGAATGGTACCCGCAGCGGGGCACTCTGGTGTCGTTGGAGTTGTTCCGCCGTGAGATCGACAACTATATCCTGAACACCTCGGAGTCCAACGTCCGCCTGTTCAACAGCCTGACCCAGCGGTTCGAGGATGGTTACACTGTCAATCGTCCGGTGAATGCCGGTTCCGCGAAGGTTAACGGTATCCTCATTGCCGGCCAGAGCGAGATCTGGAATGGCTTTGGTATCCAGGCGAACTACACCTATGCCGACAGCTCCACGGATGCTTCGGACGCCGCTGGCGAACTGAACCTGCCCTACCTGTCCAAGCACACGGTTTCGGTCATCCCGTACTACGAGGATGGTCCGTTCCAGGCTCGCGTCAGCTACAATTATCGCTCGTCCTACTTCCGTACCATCGGTCGTCTGGGCTCGCGCGAAATGGTTGCGCCGTACCAGCAGCTTGACTTCTCGGCTTCCTATAACCTGACCGATGCGATCTCGCTCTCGGTCAATGCCCAGAACCTGCTGGACGAGACCTACCTGCAGTATAACGGTACCCGTGATCGTCCGACCGCCTTCTATAAGAATGGTCGGACCTACGCGGCTTCCATCTCCTACCGTATGTGATCCTTCCAAGCCCCCCTCATTTTTTGAGGGGGGCTCTCTCCATCCCATGCATCCGGGCTTGTCAGGACCGGGCGCATGGGATTTTTTTTATCTAATACCAATCAGAAACCTTGATTGCGCGGCTGCGGCTCCCGATATCGCCGCCCAGCGGATGCATGCCAATCGCTTCGCTCCACGCAAAATCCTGCAAATTTTTAGACCTCGACGCATATCAGGCATGGACGTGGGGCGCTGCGTTTGGCACCATACCATTGTGATAACAAGCCGGTCATTCAAGGCCGGTTGATGTCGGGTTTTCGCCAAGAGAATCAGGTTTTGTGCGGATTTGGCAGTTTCCGCCGCTGATTTCTTGATAATACCAATATAGATCCAAAGAGGCAGGGATGATACGAGCTGCATTGAGCATATCAATCGGGCTGGCGGGTTTGTACGCCTCCACCGCGATAGCGCAAACATTACCGCCGCTCGTCCCTATGCCTCAGAAGGTAGCGGCTGCAACGGGCAGCTTCACGGTTTCGGATGGGGCAACCATTGGTACTCCGGCAGGGGATGCCGGTGCGGTCGCAGCAGCCCGGCTGTTGGCGGCACATGTGAAGACGGAACGCGGTCTGACATTGGCCACCGCCGGTGCCACTGGTGCCATTACCCTGGTGCGTGATGCTTCCGTTGCCGGTGACGAAGCCTATAAGCTCTCGGTCGATGGCACGGGTATCCGGGTTATGGCCTCTGGCGACCGGGGCCTGATCTATGGTGCCATGACGGTGGCGCAGCTGTTGAGCCCCGATGCCGCCTTCGGCAAGCCGGTGACGGTTCCGGCCCTGTCCATTGAAGATGCGCCGCGTTTTGGCTGGCGCGGTCTGATGGTGGATGTGGCGCGGCATTTCCAGCCGATCGAATTCCTTTATGGCATCGTCGATCAGATGGTGTCGGTGAAGCTGAACACCCTGCATATCCATCTGACCGATGATCAGGGCTGGCGCTTCGAAGTGAAGCAGTACCCCAAGCTGACGGAAATAGGCGCCTGGCGTCAGGGCCCCAGCACAGGCGGCCCGGCCCCGACGGAAAAGGTCGGCGGCTATTATACTCAGGAGCAGTTGAAGGCGCTGGTTGCCTATGCCGCCGAGCGCGGTGTCACCATTGTCCCGGAAATCGATCTGCCCGGCCATGCCCAGGCACTGGTCGCCGCATATCCTGAAATCGGTATGTATGGTGATCGACCGGTCGTTTCCAATGATTGGGGCATCATGCCCTATCTGCTGAACCCGAACGAAAAGGGCATGCAGTTCATCAAGAATGTGCTGGATGAACTGATCACCGTCTTCCCCGGCACCTTCATTCATCTTGGTGGTGATGAAGCGGTGAAGGACCAATGGCAGCGCTCCCCGGAAGCACAGGCGCAGATCAAAGCCCTTGGTCTGCGGGATGAAAACCACCTGCAGACCTGGGTGATCGACGAGTTAGGTGCCTATCTGGCGCAGAAGGGTCGCCGCCTGATCGGCTGGGATGAAATTCTGGAAGGCGGCTTGCCGCCGTCTGCTTCCGTCATGTCCTGGCGGGGGGAGAAGGGGGCGGTTGCCGCCGCCAATGCCGGCCATGATGTGGTGTTGAGCCCGGCCCCGACGCTTTATCTCGACAGCCTGCAGAGCGACCGCGCCGATGAGCCGCCGGGCCGCCTGTCGATCCAGACCCTGGCCGATGTCTATAAGTACGATCCGATGCCGGCAGGCATTGATGCGGAAAAGGCCAAGCATGTGCTGGGTGCCCAGGCCAATGCCTGGAGCGAGTATCTGGCCACCGAATATCAGGTGCAGCATGTGATTTTCCCGCGCGCGGCAGCGGTGGCGGAAATTGTCTGGTCCGACAAGGACAAACGCGATTTCACCAGCTTCCTGGATCGCGTGCGCCCGCAGATGCAGCGCTGGGAGCGTTCCGGCATCCATGTGGCCGACAGCGCCTTTGCCGTGGATTTCAAGCTGGATGGTACGCGGGGCCAGGCCCTGCGCGACAATAAGGTGAAGGTGAACCTGACCACCCAGGCCGGCTATGGCACCATCCGCTATACGCTGGATGGCAAGGAGCCGACGGCCAAATCCAAGACCTTCAAGGACACGCTGACGGTCAAGCCCGGCACCACCATCCGCGCCGTCGCCTTTGACAAGCATGGCCAGCCGACGGCGGCCCCGCGCAGCTTCGACACGACGCGGGAAGCACTGCTGAGCCGCAGCGCGTCCGACATGGTGGCTTGCCCGCGCGGTGCGCTGGGCCTGCGCGTGCCGGCGACCTCCGGCGCCAAGGAGAATGCGCCGGCCTATAACGTCAATATCTTCGATACCTGCACCGCCTATCCGGCCGCCCCGCTGGATGTGGCCAAGAGCTTCACCGTGGATGTCGTGCGGTTGGCCCGTCATTACGGTCTGGCGCATGAGGAAAAGGCCCTGCGGCATCATTATGCCGTCACCACCCATGGGGAACTGGTGATCAACGCCAATTGCATTGCCGCGGCCAAGAGCGAAGGCAAGCTGAAGCCGACCGTCGTGGCAACCTTCCCGCTGCCGGACCCGAACACCGCCCCCACCCGCTTCAGCTTCAGCAGCAACCTGCCGAAGCTGGAAGGGGATGCCGACATGTGCTTCCAGTTCACCTCCTCAATTCTCGACCCGTTCTATACAGTCCATAGTGTGACGCTGAAGGAGAAGGCCCAATGAAAATCCGTGCCGCTCTCCTCTCCGTTCTGCTGCTGACCACCTCGGCGCTGGCAGCGCCCAAGGATGTGATTTCCTTGGATGGGGAATGGCAGGTCCGCATCGACCCTGCCGATGCGGATGCCGTGAAGGCCCATCCCAAAGAGTCCAAATGGTTCAAGTCCCTGGTGCCCGGCTCGGTGCAGCAGGATCTGCTGGCCGCCGGTCGCGTGCCCGACCCGTTCATCGGTATCAATGAGGCGCCGATCCAGTGGGCCGGCATGACCAACTGGCAGTTCCGCCGCACCATCCAGGTAACGCCTTCCATGCTGGCGCGCGATAATCTGGACCTGGTGTTTGACGGGGTGGATACGTTTGCCAGCGTCAGCGTCAATGGCAAGCTGCTGCTCTCCACCGATAATGCCCATCGCCGCTGGCGGGTGGATGCGAAGCAGGCGCTTAAGGCGGGGGAGAATGAGATCATCGTCTCCATCGCCTCACCCATCCGCACGCTGCAGCCCAAGGTGCTGGCCGAAGCCAACCCGCTGCCCGGCGAATATGACAGCGCCTTTGGTGATGAGCCGAAGGGCAAACAGACCAGCCCCTATATCCGCAAGCCGAAATATCAATATGGCTGGGATTGGGGCCCGCGTCTGGTCAATATCGGTGTCTGGCAGCCGGTCAATCTGGAAGTCTGGGATGATGCCCGCGTTGATACCCTGCTGGTGCATCAGGAAGCGCTGAACGATGCGGAGGCGCGGCTGCTGGCCCGCTACCGCGTTGTTGCCGACAAGGAAACCACGGTGACGCTGACCACCAGCATCACCGCGCCCGACGGCACGGTGCAGAAGGTGGAGCGCACGGCCAAGCTGGCCGCTGGCGTGAACGAGGTCACAGTTCCGCTGACCATTGAGAAGCCGCAGCTTTGGTGGCCGGTGGGCTATGGCGCGCAGCCGCTTTACAAGGTCTCCGGCCAGTTGGGTGACGGGCAGGGGGCCGCCGACACGGTGGAACGCCGCATCGGCCTGCGCACCAGCGAACTGGTGCGCGACAAGGGCAGCTTCGGCTTCAAGATCAACGGGGTGGAGATTTTCGCCAAGGGGGCGAACCTGATCCCGTTTGATAATTTCCCCGCCCGCGTGACCGAAGCCCAGATGCGCGACGTGCTGACCAGTGCGCGCGATGCGAATATGAACATGATCCGCGTCTGGGGCGGTGGCTATTACCTGCATAAGCCATTCTATGACATGGCGGACGAGCTGGGCATCATGGTCTGGCAGGACTTCATGTTCGGCGGGGCCGTCACCCCGCCGGATGCGGAATTCCGCCACAGCGTGAAGGCGGAAGCGGAAGAGCAGGTGGAACGCCTGCAATCGCATGCATCCGTTGTTGTCTGGGCGGGTAATAATGAGGTTCTGTCGGGCTGGGAAAACTGGTCCGATCGCAAGGCCTTCAAGAAGAAGGTGGGACCGGATGAGCAGGAACGGGTCGGTGTTGGCATGGCCGTGCTGTTCGACCGCGTGCTGCGCGATGCGGTATTGACCCGGTCGCCCGGCATTCCCTATTGGCCCGGCTCCCCTTCCACCGATTATGAAGGGCCGACCGATACGGACAAGGATGGCGACCGCCATTTCTGGGATGTCTGGTCCGGGTCCAAGCCGGTGGAAAAGTATCTGGAATCCTGTCCGCGCTTCATGTCGGAATATGGGTTCCAGTCCATGCCCGACATGGCGACCATTCGCCAGTTTGCCGGCAAGGGTGATCTGGCCATCGACAGCCCGGTGTTGAAGGCGCACCAGAAATTCCTGGCGGGTGAGGGCAATGACCGCCTGAAGCTGTATATGGATCAACGGCTGCGCCCGGCGAAGGATTTTGCCGATCTGGTCTATCTGACCCAGGTGAACCAGGCCCAGGCGATTGAGATGGCAGCCCGCCATCACCGCGCCTGCCGCCCGGTAACGCTGGGTTCGCTCTATTGGCAGATCAATGATACCTGGCCGGCCATTTCCTGGGCCAGCATGGATTATTACGGTCGCTGGAAGCTGTTGCATTACGCCGCCCGCCGCTTCTTCGCGCCGCAGGCCATTGTGGCCCAGCACCGCGAGGGTGTGACGGTGGTTTCCGTCGTCTCTGACGCCACCCAGCCGATTACCGGTCAATGGCGTATCCGGTCGTTCGATATGGCAGGGAAAGTCATCGGCAATCGGGAAGAAGCCGTGACCATGTTGCCGCTCAGTGCGGCACAGGTCGCCAGCATCCCGGATGCCGATCTGTTCCATGGGGCCGATGCCAAGGCCAGCTATGCCGTGGCGGAACTGCTGCTGGATGGCAAGTCTGTGTCCCGCACCATTGTCGAACGCGCCCTGCCCAAGGACATGGCCTATCCCGCCCCCGGCCTGAAGGCGGCATGGGAGGGTAAAAAGGTGACGATCACCGCCACGGCCCTGGCCCGCGCTGTGATGCTGGATTTCGGCACTACTGTCGCCCAGCCATCCGATGATGGGTTTGACCTGTTGCCGGGTGAGAGCATCACCGTGGATGTCCGTTCCGATGTCACCGCCGCCGCGCTGAAGCGCGCCTTGACCCTTCGTACCCTGGGACCGCAATAACATGTTCCGCCGTTTATTGCTGCTTGCCGCCACCGCGCTGTCCACCAGCGCGGTGGCCGCCCCCGTGGATGATACGGTCGCCAAGGCCATCGCCACGATGACGCTGGAAGAAAAGGCCGCCCAGTTGCAAAGCACGGCCCCCGCCAATCGCAAGGTGGGTATCCCCGCCTTTGACTGGTGGAATGAAGGGCTGCATGGTCTGGCCCGCAACGGCTATGCCACCGTGTTCCCCCAGGCCATCGGTCTGGCCGCCACCTGGGATGCGGACCTGCTGGGCAAGGTGGGTGATGTGGTTGCCACCGAGGCGCGGGCCAAGTTCAATACCAAGCCCGCCGATGCCGACCGCCGCATCTTTGAAGGGCTGACCATCTGGTCGCCCAATATCAACATTTTCCGTGACCCGCGTTGGGGCCGGGGGCAGGAAACCTATGGCGAAGACCCGTACCTCACGGGCACGCTGGGTGTGGCCTTTGTGAAGGGGCTGCAGGGCCCGGACCCGAGCCAGCCCAAGGTGATCGCCACGCCCAAGCATCTGGCCGTGCATAGCGGGCCGGAGGCGGGGCGCGACGGTTTCGATGTGGACCCCAGCCCGCAGGATATGGAATCCACATATCTGCCGGCCTTCCGCAAGACCATTACGGAGGGCCAGGCCCAGTCGGTGATGTGCGCCTATAACTCCATCCATGGCGTGCCGGTCTGTGCCCTGCCGTCGCTGATGGTTGACCGGGTGCGCAAGGATTGGGGCTTCAACGGCTTCACCGTGTCCGACTGTGACGCGGTGGCCAATGTCCATATGTTCCACCATTACCGGCTGGATGCGGCAGGTGCCGCCGCTGCCAGCCTGAAGGGCGGGACGGACCTGAATTGCGGCAACACCTATGCTGCCTTGCCGGAGGCGGTGAAACGCGGTCTGGTCACGGAAGCGGAGATTGACACGTCGCTTGCCCGTGCGCTGGAAGGCCGCCGGGTGCTGGGCACGGCCTTTGGTGCCAGCAGCAAATGGGCCAGCATCAAGCCCGATCAGGTCAACACGCCTGACCATCGCGCCCTGGCGCTGGAAGCGGCGCGCAAGGCCATTGTGCTGCTGAAGAACGATAATGCCATCCTGCCCCTTAAGCAGGGCACGCGCTTGGCCGTGATCGGCCCCAATGCCGATGATCTGGGCGTGCTGGAGGCCAGCTATAAGGGCGCTGCCCTGAACCCGGTGACGCCGCTGGACGGCCTGCGCCGCCAGTTCGGCCCGCAGAACGTCACCTATGCCCAGGGTTCGGTGCTGGTGGATGGTGCCGCCGTCACCATGCCGGAAACCGCCTTCATGGCGGATGGCAAGCCGGGCCTGAAGGCGGAATATTTCGCCAGTTCCACCGTCACCGGCAATCCGGTGGCGACGCGGCAGGACCGCCGGGTTGATTTCAACTTCGCCCGCACGTCCCCCCTGCCGCAACTGGACCCCAAATCGTTCGCCGCCCGCTGGACCGGCCAGTTTGTGCCGCCCGGCCCTGGCCGTTACGTGCTGGCCATTGATATCCCCGCCTGCTGGAAGGACTGCACCCGTCATGATGAGGTGCGGTTGTGGATCGATGGCAAGCCGCTGCATCAGGGCCT
>Ga0209373_10002062_pt1 | contig 21197 bp, 18 predicted proteins | sample Higcelweek5metaG_FD_187173 | JGI IMG/M metagenome (GOLD analysis project Ga0209373, IMG submission 187173) | Freshwater pond sediment microbial communities from the University of Edinburgh, under environmental carbon perturbations - High... | ecosystem: Environmental > Aquatic > Freshwater >... | reverse complement strand
CTAATGTTCCAGTCGGAGAAAATTGGCAAGTAGTTGTCAGTGACAAAGGTGTAAAATTCAACTCGCTTCCAGCGCTAGAAATTGAAAAAGATAATTTTTTTAATATTTTGGGGATTATTCTACTTGCAATTGCTTGGATTTTATTGGCTGGGATAAATGGATACATTGGGAAGGAGAGAAGATATTTATTTAGTCTTTTTTGTTTATCTCCGGGAATATTATATCTTTTGAATATTTTTTCAATTAATTGTCCCGGTTTGGTTACAATTGTCATGATTATTATAATGATATTAGGAATAATGGCGGTTTATAGTCAGGAATTTCTTATTTTATCTATCTGGTCAGCTTCATTAACTATAATTTCTGCTGCTTTTTCTATTTTGGAAATCCTATCCTCTGGATTTATTTTAAGTTACTTATCTCGACCTTATATACATAGTTATGCTCTTTTTCAGTTAGTTATTTTTGCATATGCACTTGCTTTTCGAGAGGTAGTCTATGCTTGGCGAAAGGAAAAACTTGTTACGCCGAAAATGGTTAAGGCTAAACGTAAATTTGAAGGACACATAAACGAGGACAACAAGAGCCAGCCCTGCCTTTGTGGATGTATCCTATTCAAGCAATCGATCAACCTATGATTATATCGCCTGCGGAATATTCTCTGAAATCAGAGAATATCCCCGCAGGTGTTTTTTTATTTCTAGACAGTTATCCTTTATCTTGATAAAATGTATTTAAGAATAACTAATTTATAAAATAGACAAAAATATGGTTTTAGAAGAAAAAGAAATGAAGAAATTTGAGGAAATTCTAATTGAACAAAAAAATAAATTAGAAGGTGAATTGAAGATAATAGCTAAGCCTACCTCTGATAAGGGAGATTTCGAAACGGTTTATGAAAATATCGGTGATGATATGGATGAAAATGCTTCTGAGGTTGAAGAATATGTGGGCAATATTGCGCTAGAAAATAATTTAGAGGAGCAGTTAAAAGACATCAACAGTGCTTTGGAAAAAATAAAAAATGGAACTTATGGAGTTTGCGAGGAGTGTGGAGAAGATATCGTTTCAGAAAGGTTGGGTGCTAATCCAGCTGCAAAAAGGTGTATGAAGTGCGCAAGTAAATAAGAAAAAATAAATGTTTAAGATAGAAAATAAATATAACTTTGTTTTGATTTTTGTTTTTTTGGCTATAATTGACCAAATATTTAAATATCTAATCCGTCAATCAGGGGGGTTCTATGTTTGCAATAAAGGCATAGCTTTTAGTTTGCCAATACCTTGGTGGATAATCTATTTTATATTCTTTATATTTTTTTTATTAGTAGTTTTGTATTTATTTGATAAAATTAGTTTTAAGGATTTTTTTATAAATAAAATTGGACTAGCATTGGTTGCTGGAGGAGCTCTGGGTAATTTAATTGATAGGCTTAACCATGGCTGCGTAACTGATTTTATAAATTTTAATTTCTTTCCTGTTTTTAATTTAGCAGACGTATTTATTTTTGTGGGAGCAATGTTGATTTTTTTTAAGAGTGATAAAAATAAATTATTAAATAAAAAATAAATGTCTTCAAAAGTTTTTTCGGCAGCTACTTTGGGATTGGATAGTGAAATAGTAGAGGTTGAAGTGGATACTTTGGGTCAAGGTTTGCATAATTTTACAATTGTGGGACTCCCAGATACTTCAATTAAAGAATCCCGTGATAGAGTTAGTAGTGCGATAAAAAACAGTGGTTTTAGACCCCCACACCAATGTGGAAGAGTAACTGTGAATCTGGCGCCGGCGGATCTTCCTAAAAATAGTCCTATATATGATGTGCCCATAGCTGTGGCATTTCTTTTGGTTTCTAACCAGATAAATTTTGATTGGAAAGATAAAATTTTTATCGGAGAGCTTTCTTTGGATGGCATTGTGCGGGGAGTGCAGGGAGTTTTGCCGATTGTTTTAATGGCCAAGAAAAAAGGTCTTAAACAAGCGTACATTCCTAAAGATAATTCTAGAGAGGCAAGTGTCGTGGATGGGATTGAAATAATACCTATAGAGAGTTTTACGGAATTAGTTAGCCATTTAGCAGGTGAAAAAAAGATAACCCCATTGGAGATCGTTGATCATGAAGTTCTTTTTAAAAATAGAGAATTTACAGTTGATATGGGTCATATTAAGGGTCAGGAGCACGCTAAGCGAGCATTAGAGATTGCAGCTGCAGGAGGTCACAATGTGATAATGAATGGCCCTCCAGGGAGTGGCAAGACACTGTTAGCCAAAGCGATGGCCTCAATTTTACCCAAACTAACATTAAATGAGGCTCTGGAGATAACGAAGATTTTTTCGGTCTCAGGTAATCTTTCAAAAAATAATCCTCTTATAACAGAGCGTCCTTTTCGTTCTCCCCACCATAGCGCTAGTGCAGTTTCATTAGTAGGAGGAGGCACTTATCCCAAGCCAGGAGAAATCAGCTTGGCTCATCGGGGAGTTTTATTTTTGGATGAATTTGCAGAATTTCAAAAAAACGTAATGGAAAATCTGAGGCAACCACTAGAAGATGGCGTAGTGACTGTCTCGCGCGCTAAGGGTACACTTAACTTCCCAGCCCGCTTTACTTTGGTGGCAGCTATGAATCCTTGCCCATGTGGAAATGCCACAGATCCAGAAAAAATGTGCGCTTGTTCTCCAGCTCAAATAATTAAATATCAAAGAAAAATTTCAGGACCAATTTTGGATAGAATAGATTTACAAATTGAGGTTCCTCGGTTAAAATTTGAGAAGCTTCAAGAGGAGTATTCTGGAGAGAGTAGCGAAGAAATTAGAGTGAGAATAGAAGAAGCTAGAAAAATTCAAAAGGAAAGATTTGGCGATTCGGGTAACGTAACAAATAGTGAGATGTCCTCTAATGAAATTAAAAAATTCTGCCCATTGAATGAACAATCTATAGAACTTTTAAGAAATGCAGTGAGTAAATTGGGTTTAAGTGCTAGATCATATTATCGATTGATAAAGATAGCACGAACAATAGCTGATCTGTCAGGGGAAAAGGATATTCAGCCAGCGCACATTGCTGAGAGTATTCAATATCGGTTTAAAAATGAATAAATAATTTGAAAATTATTTATTTTTTAGTTAACGAGTTAACGGATTAACGAGTTGAGAATGCATAAATTAATAATAAATAATTAAGAATTATTTTAAGAATTTATACATCATACATAGTACCTCAAGATGATTAATGATTTTTTGTGGGTCCTGATAACTTTTACACGTTATGTTTTTTGTATGGCATGTTTTAATGCTAATATGCTAGAATGCTATTGTATTAATATGCTAAAATACCAATATGATTAATGATTTTAAAGAAGTAACAACTAATAATTTTCAAGAAACTTTTGCGCTAGGAGAAGTATTTGCGCATGATTTAAAGGGTGGAGAATTAATCTGCCTGGAGGGTGATTTGGGTGCTGGCAAAACCACTTTTACTCAAGGGTTATTATATGGTTTGGGAGTGAAGGAAACTGTAAATAGCCCTACTTTTGTAGTAATGAAGCATTATTCTCTTGCAAAAAATATCAATAATATAGAAAACATATATCATATTGATACCTACAGAGTGGAGATAAATGATATAATGGATTTGGGATGGGAGGAGCTAATTAGGGACAAAAAAAATGTAGTAATTGTGGAATGGCCAAAAAAAATTAAAGATATTATTCCTGAGGGTGCAATTAAGTTTAATTTTAAATGCATAGATGAAAATAGGCGCAGTGTAAATTTAAAAAGATATTAGGATAAGCATGAAAATTTATAGATTTTTTTTAACAAGTATTTTAGTTTTTTGCATACCTTTTATAAGTGGGTGTGAATTTTTTATTCCAGAGGATGATCTTAATGGAAATAATGATAAAATTTTAGTAAAAGAAGAAATATCCATTGAAGAGGCTGATATTAAAGATGCTCAAAAAACCAAAGAGGAAAGTGATTTAGAACAACTCAATCAGACAGTTAGTCAATACGCAAACAATATTAAAAAGAGTGCGCCTAAGGTTGAGGAAACCCCCCAAGTGGTAGAAAAAACTCCAGTTGAAAAAGAACTTTTGAATTTTTATAATAAATATACCAAAGCTACGATAAAAACTAATCTGGGCAATATAAAAATTTCTTTTTTTAATGAGGATGCCCCATTGTCAGTAGGAAACTTTATAAAATTATCAGAAACTAATTTTTATGAAAAAACAAAATTTCATCGAGTAATAAGTGGATTTATGATTCAAGGAGGCGACCCTAATTCGCGAGATGATAAATGGGAAGATGATGGACAAGGTGGTCCGGGATATTCTTTTAAAGATGAGTCCAATAGTCACAAACTAGTAAAAGGGGCCCTAGCGATGGCTAATAGTGGCAAGGATACTAACGGCTCTCAATTTTTTATTTTAACAGCCCCCTCTAAACCCGATTTAGATGGAAAGCACACTGTTTTTGGACAAGTAATTGAGGGAATGGATATTGTCAGTAAAATAGAAAAAGTGAGAATTAATGATAAAGATCATCCCACCCAAGATGTGATAATTGAAAAAGTGGAGTTGGAGAAATAAGCTATTAAATTTTAATATAATATAAAAAATAATAGACTTAGTGATTTTCTTGGTTTAAATAAAAAATATAAATTATCTGGATGTTTGTATAATATTTACAAACGCTTTTTTTGTATTATTTCTAAAATATGGTTATACTTTAATATATGAAAAATGATAAAGAAAAAACTAAAAAAATAGTCCTTTTGGATGGGAATGCCATAATTCATCGTTCTTTTCATGCTTTGCCACCTTTTACTACTAAAAAAGGTGAGCTGGTTAATGCTGTGTATGGTTTTGCCTCAACTTTATTAGCAGTAATTGATAAATTTAAGCCGGAATACATTGTGGCGACTTTTGATTTGAAGGGTCCGACTTTTCGCCATGAGCAATTTGAGGATTATAAAGCTACGCGAGCAAAAGCACCAGATGAATTATATAGTCAAATAGAAAGAGTAAAGGAAGTAGTTAAAACTTTTAATATTCCAATTTATGAGAAGGATGGTTTTGAGGCTGACGATATGATTGGAACTATCGCTAAGAAGTTCTCAGTTCCTGGTTCACAGTTCACAGAAGATATAGAAGTTATAATTGTTACGGGGGATATGGATACGTTGCAATTAGTAAATGATAAAACCAAGGTTTATACTATGAGTCGAGGATTAAGTAAGGCTATCCTATATGACGCACCAGCGGTCTCTGAGCGCTATGGAGGGCTTACACCGGAGCAGCTGAAGGATTATAAAGGCTTAAGAGGGGACGCAAGTGATAATATCCCTGGAGTCAAAGGAATTGGAGAAAAGGGGGCAATCAATTTACTTAAAGAATATGGCAGCTTGGAGGGCGTTTATAAAAATATTGCTAGTATAAAGGGTGCCGTAAAAGAAAAGCTGGAAAAAGATAAAATGTTAGCATTCACTTCCAAGGAACTTGGCACAATTAAAATTGATGTACCTTTTGAATTCAAATTGGAAGAGTGCAAGACTCATGATTTCGATAGACAAAAATTAGTTGATCTCTTTAGGGAGTTGGGCTTTTATAGTTTAATTAAAAGGTTACAGGGTGATGACAAGGGGCTAACAAATAATAATGGTCCTCAAAATAATAAAGCTAAATCGGGAGTTAAAGATTTCAAATATCAAATTTTAAATAAAAATGAAATAGATATTTTTGTAAAAGAATTGGGAAAAGAAAAAGAATTTGCGCTGAGCGTTAGGGAAAATGAAATAGCTTTTGCTTGGAAAAACGGTCGAGCTTATTCATTGGAATTAAATAGTGAAAATTTGGAAAAAATAAAACCTATTTTAGAAGATACAAATATAAAAAAAGTAGGTTGGAATTTAAAGAATGATTATAAATTGCTAAAAAATAAAGGAGTTAATTTAAAAGGAATAGAATTTGATGTAATGTTAGCAGATTATCTTTTAAAATCAGGAGAAAAGATAGAATTAGAGCGATTAATCATGGCTGAGTTGGGTGAAGAGTTTAGTGATAAGGACTCAGGACAAATTAGCTTATTGGGTTTTTCTCGAGAAGAAGAAGCTAAAAAATTATGTCAAAAAGTAGATTATCTTTGGAAGCTAAAAGGAATTTTAGCTAAAAAAATAGAAGAAATTACAAATAGTCAAAATGAATATTCTAAGCTAAAAAACTTAAAAAATGTTTTTGAAAAAATAGAGATGCCCTTGGTGGAGATTTTGGCGGAAATGGAAATTAACGGAATTAGAATTAATGAAATTATTTTCAGAGGAATTAGCGAGAAAATCGAAATTCAAGTGGAACATCTGGACAAAAAAATTCAGGAGTTAGCAGGAAAAAGTTTTAATGTAAATTCTACTCAACAATTAAGTATAATACTTTTTGAAGATTTAAAGTTGCCCACAGATGGAATTAAGAAAAATAAAACTGGTTTTTCCACAGCTGCGCCAGAACTAGAAAAATTAAAAGGAGCGCATCCAATTATTGAAAAGATTGAGACTTATCGAGAGTTATTTAAGCTTAAGACAACTTATTTGGACAACATTCCGTTGCTTATTAAGGAAGATGGACGGATTCACACAACCTTTAAACAAGAAGTGGCAGCCACGGGTAGATTATCTTCAGAAAGTCCTAATTTACAAAACATTCCAATAAAAAGTGATATCGGAAAAGTAATTCGAACAGCTTTTGAGGCTGAAAATGGGAAACTTTTTGTTTCAGCCGATTATTCACAAATTGATTTGCGGGTGATGGCTCACATGAGTGAAGATAAAAAAATGAGAGAAGCTTTTTGGGCAGGAGAGGATATTCATTTAAAAACAGCCGCGGAAGTAAATCAAGTTACGCTTTCCAAAGTTACTCAAAAAATGCGACGGGAGGCTAAGGCACTAAACTTTGGAATTATTTACGGGATGGGAAGTTTTGGTTTTGCTCAATCAGCGGATATTTCTAGAGCAGATGCCAAGAAATTTATCGATGAATATATGGAAAATTTTTCTCAAGTGGCGCAGTTTATTAAAAAAACTAAGGAGTCAGCGAGAAAAGATGAATTTGTAGAAACAGAAACTGGCAGGAGAAGGTATTTGTCAGAAATTAACTCTCCAAATTTTATGGTACAAGCGGGCGCAGAAAGAATGGCTATTAATATGCCTATTCAGGGCTTGGCTGCCGATATTATGAAGCTAGCAATGATTAAGGTGTATGATTATTTCAAAGAAAATGAGGCAGTTAAAATGATTTTACAAATTCATGATGAAATTATCTTGGAAGTGGATGAGAACATTGCTCAGGAAGTGGCTCAAAAAACTAAGGAGATAATGGAAAAAGTTTATTCCTTAAATGTTCCTTTGGTGGTGGATGTAAAAGTGGGAAGAAATTGGGGAGAGTTATAATTAGAAGTTTTTAAGGTTATAAAGTTTGTAAAGTTCATAAAGTAAAAATACAGGCATAAATCATTAAAGAAGATTTAAAAATTTTAAATTTATATCTTAATAAAAAGTGATTTTGAGCAATTGCAGTATTTTTAAAATGCTGATATGATAACCTGCTGAAGTGCTAATATGTTAAAGTGCTATTTTTTGCCTAATACAAGATACATAATACTAGATACAATTAAATGAATATAAGAAATGCCCAGTTTATAAGAGGAATTATTGGAACTAATGATATTATTAATGATACTAAGGTTCAAATCGCTTTCGTAGGGAGATCCAATGTTGGAAAATCTAGTTTAATAAATTCATTGGTGGGAAATAAAAATTTAGCACGTTCTAGTTCTACCCCTGGAAGGACTCAGCAGATTAACTTTTTCTTAATTGATGAGAAAGTTTATTTTGTTGATTTACCTGGATACGGATATGCTAAGACCTCTGTAAAACAAAGAGATAAAATTAGAAAAATGATTATTTGGTATTTGACTTATAGTGAAATAAAACATAAAAAAATAGTTTTAATCACGGATGCTAAGGTTGGACTTAAGGAATTTGATTTGGAAATGGTAGAAATGTTAAAGTCTGAAGGAATTGATTTTTTTGTGGTTTTAAATAAAGTTGATAAATTAAAGCAAGGGGAGGTAGTTAAGATTTTAAGAGAGACAAGAAATAAGATAAATGATGATAGAATAAAAGTGATAACTTTTTCTTCGGAGACGCAAAAAAACAAAAATGAGATTATTGCCAACTTATTAGTTTGATTTTGGGTCTAAGCATGGTAGAATAAATGTAGCTAATAAGTTTAACGCGCCAGGTGGCGAAAAGATATGAGAAAAACAATTATTTTAGGAGTAATTATGATTTCAACTATTTTTTTGGGTGGATGCGGGAAAGAAATTGAAATTAAGGAAAACGAAATTTCTAGTAATAAAATTAACAGCGATGAAATTAAAAATGACAAAGGTGAGGATACTGGGAATGTAAATAATAGCGAGGTTAGTAATATTGAGGGAAATATGCTAAATAAGCTGAAAAGCGCTATCTCTTCTGGTAAGAAAATGAAATGCACTTATAAGATGAATGATGAGGACGCAGAAATGGAAATAATTACTTATGTGCAAGGTGATAAATATAAAACAGAGACTAATTTTGGACAGATGAAGACTATTTCTATATTTGATGGAGACGTTATGTATAATTGGTCAGTGGGGCACAAGACCGGAACAAAAATGACAATGGATTGTATGAATAGTTTAGATGTAGACGTTCAAGAAAATAAAGAGGCTGAAAGTGATATACCAAAAGATGAGGAGGACTTTGTTGACTCGCTAGAGGCTGCAAAAAACTTACAATGCGAATCTTTTGATGATGCAAGCTTTGATATCCCAAATGATATTGAATTTGCAGATCAATGTGAGATGCTTAAATCACAACAGAAATTGATGGAAGGATTTGATAAGAAATAAGATTAACTAATAAATTATAAAAATAAATAGGAAGGGAGGTGTACTATGGAAGAACAAAATACAAATGAACAACAGCCGGTAGCGCAACCAGTTGTGAATACTAATGCTAGTGATATCGAAAGAAATAAGGCAATGGCAATAATTGGATATATTATCCCTATATTGTTTTTTATTCCTTTGGTAACTGATGCTAAAGATAGCGCCTTTGCTAAATTTCATGCTAATCAGCAGTTAATTCTATTAATTGTGTGGATAATCGGATCAGTTGCCTCCTCTATCTTGATGGTTATTTTAATCGGTTTTTTACTATATTTCTTATTGACCGTGGCTGGATTAGTTTTTATGGTTATGGGAATAATGAATGCTGCAAAGGGAGAAATGAAAGAATTGCCAATTATTGGTAGTTTTAAAATTATAAACTAGTTTTATAAGACAATTTTATTCAAAACAAGCCTCTTTTAAAGTGGCTTGTTTTAGTTTATACTTAGTTAGGTAAAATGATTTAAAAATTTCTTGTTTGAAAAATAAAAAAATATGAAGAAGACAAAAATAGTGGCTACTATAGGGCCTGCCTCAGAAAGTGAAAAAGTGTTGGAAAAAATGATGAAAGCGGGGATGAATGTGGCTAGATTAAATTTCTCACATGGAGAATACGAATGGCACAAAATGACTATTGATAGAATTAGAAAAGTAGCTAAAAAAAATAATTTTAACGTCAGCATTTTAGCGGATTTGCAGGGCCCAAGGATAAGAGTTAATACCAAAGAAGAGGTAATTATAAAAAGTGGAGATGAAGTTTTGCTTTATGAGGTGGGTGAAATTGTAAAATCAAAAAATGAACCTTTTATTTTTTTGGATAAAAAGAATATTGTAGGTGTTTTAAAAAATGGACAGGAGATACTAATCGAGGATGGATTGATAAAGTTAGTAGTGATTGAAAATAAGGGTAAATATTTAAAAACTAAAGTAGTTGATGGCGGAATAATTAAAAATCATAAAGGTGTTAATATCCCTGGTGCAGATTTGGACATTGAGATTATAACTGCCAAAGATAAGCGTGATTTATATTTTTCTTTAGAAAATGATGTTGATTTTGTGGCTATTTCTTTTGTAAAAAATGGAGAAAATATAAGAAGCCTCAGAAAATTAATTGCTAAAAAAATTAATGATTCTGCTAAACAACCAAAGATTATTTCTAAAATAGAACGTAAAGAAGCGATTGATAATTTGGAAGATATTCTTAAGGAAACTGATGGAGTAATGGTGGCTAGAGGAGACCTTGGAATTGAAATGGATGAGAGTCGAGTAGTGATTTTGCAAAAAGAAATTATTGCTAAAAGTATCCGCTATATGAAACCTGTTATTGTGGCAACACAAATGCTTGATAGTATGATAAATAATCCTCGTCCTACCAGGGCAGAAGTGGGAGATGTATCTAACGCGGTAATAGATCATGCAGATGCCGTGATGCTTTCTGGTGAGAGCGCTAACGGAAAATACCCAGTTGAAACAGTGGAGATAATGAGCCGGATTATAGAAAAAACCGAAGAATCTGTTTATGATGATATTCATGAGACCCTAGATTGTGAAATGGGATCTTGCGCTGAATACGTAGTGATCATTAGAAGCGCTTATGAATTGGCTAAAAGTTTCGATGCGCAGGCGCTTTGTGCGGTGAGTGTAAGCGGTTTTACAGCTAAATTAATAAGTCATTTTCGTCCCACTCAAAAAATAATTGTAGCAACTAATAATCCAAAAACATTTAGGCAGATGGCTCTTTTTTGGGGGGTTGAGGGTTATCTCTTAAAGGACAAGAAATTAGAAAATCTAATAGATAAGGCAGTGATTGAAGCCAAAAAAGAAAAGAAGCTAAAAAAAGGTGATCGTGTTGTGGTTGTAATGGGCAGGGTGGTAGATGGAGAAAAAATGAGATTGGTGGGAGTGAAGAAGGTTGGATAGCCTGCGGAAATTCTCAAGTTCCAATTTTAAATTTTCAATGAATTTCCAATGATTAAATTTATAAATATTGGGAATGTGTGATTTTGGGAATATATGAATTTAGGATTTGGAGAATAAATAATTTTTTTTAACATTGTTTTTTGTTGAAAATTGAATATTGAATGAAAATTGTGAATTGTGAATTGAAAATTAAAAAATCACCTTTATAAATTCCTCAATTTAGTATAAGAAAGAGGATCGATGTAGATATAATTTAAGCAGTTGCTCTTTTAACTTACTTTTGCTATTATATTAATTCCGCCATGTTGCGGAGGGGTCGCATAGTGACAGAAGTGTAGCACATTGTTGAATTTAAATAAGTAAAAATGAAATCCCGCTCAAAGCGGAAAGGTCGCATAGTTGGTCTAGTGCGCACGCTTGGAAAGCGTGTGTGGGGCAACTCACCGCGAGTTCGAATCTCGCCCTTTCCGCTTTGTACGGGAGAAAGGTGGCATATTGGAAACAGTATCGGGAAGTTCGCCTGCCTGCCGGTAGGCAGGAATTCCCCCTCCGCAAAGTGGCGGAATTTTATCTTATTGTATGGAAAAAAATCTACAAAACAATATTTGGAAATACGCCCTCTTATTAATTGCCAACAAAAGAATTTTTGTTGCAGTTTTAGGTGCTTACTATCTAACAATACCTTATGTAACACCAAAAACAATTGGAGTTATCCTGCTCGTAGGAAGTCTTTCTGGTTTTCTTTTTGAAATTCCTAGTGGATATGTGTCAGACAAAATTGGACATAAATATGCGCTGATCATAGCTCGAGTTTTAATGCTATTGTCTACAATCTTTTTCCTTATTGCAAGTGATGTTACCTTTTTAGCAATAGGTGCAATTTTTTTTAGTGCGAGTGCTGCTTTTCAAAGTGGCACGGGCAGTGCTTTTATGCATGAAACTTTGAAAGGACTCAAAAGAGAACACGATTATGCAAGAGTGATGGGGAAAATTAGTTCTATAGGATTTGCTGTGCCGATCATATTTATGGTATTCGTACCATTTTTGGTAAGTGTAAGTTACAAAATACCATTTTTAATTTCTCTCGTTGTTGATGTGATTGGATTGTTGGCAGCAATTTCTTTAACAGTGCCTCCAATACCACAGGAGCACATTAAAGAAATCGGAATAACGAATTTTAAACAGGTATTGCAGGAAGGATATCGATTCAATTTTTTTAGTATTGCATTGTTTTCTGGAATTATTAGCGGAACATTATTCAGTATTGGTGGATTCCGTGCACCATACCAGGCATTTCTTGAAATACCTGTTATTTGGTATGGAGTATTTTTTGGTGTTGGTAGGGTGTTCGCTTCGCTCATGCTTGCTTATAGTGGAAAAATTAAAAAATATATTTCTTTTCTCTCTTTTTGCAAATTTCAACTTATTATTTATACTATTTTAATTCTTGTTTTAGGAATAATATCAAGTTGGTGGATTATCGTAATCGCTTTTATTTTTATAAATGCATTTCAGTGGGGGTTGAGCAAAATTGATGAAGGCTATCAGCTTGGTATTATTAAATCAAGTAAATTTAAAGCCACCTTATTATCAACTGGCTCACAAATTGATCAAGCTATTGCGGCTATTTCAAGCTTCGGAATTGGCTTTATGATCGAGCATGCATCTTATCAATATGGGTTTTTATTTTTTGGAATTATTTTCTTCGTAATACTTTTTACTTTGTACTTATATATAGCCCGCAGGCACAAGATGGGAGCTTATGGCAATTTTGAGGCCGCTGTTTAGATTGGGAGCAGTATAAAATTTTGTAGACAACCAGGAAAATTACTTGAATATATTTCCGGAAGACAGCAGTAGACTATTAAGAATACTATATAGTTAATACAATTTTTTGTATTAACTTGACTTTGTTCTTTTTGTGTGCTATTTTTTATTTAGATAAACTATATAATAAATTTAAACATATGATAAGAAAAGTTAAATTTAGCAATTTCTATTCTTTTGAAAAAGAACAAGTTATTTCTTTTTCAACTAGTAAAAAGAAATCCTATTCATATTTTCAATCTAAAATAAAAAAGAGCGAGCAAATAACAAAGGTCGCTGGTTTTGTGGGTGGAAATGCTTCTGGCAAGACAAATATTATGAGACTCTTTAGCTATTTTAATTTTTTTGTATGTGAAGAAGCTAGAGGTGTTGATCTAGATGTTTCTTTTAAAAATTTTTTTAATAATAAAGACGAATCAAATTTTCATATAGAATTTGAAATTGATGATATTATATATTTTTATAATTTTTCAATTAAGGATAATATTGTATTAAAAGAAGAATTAATAGAAAAGAAACTTGGCAGAAATTTAAGAAAAGAAATCGTATTTTTTAGGAAATATAATAAAGTAGATTTTCTTCATGAGATTTACTTTAAAGATTTTCCAGTAAATTATTTGGCGAATATCAGAGAAGATGTATCTCTAATAGCATTTTTAAAAGCTCACTACGATATAGATATTGTTAACAAAATTTTTAATTATTTTTCAAAGGTTTATAGTAATATAAATGAAATCGGACATGTAAATAATCCTTTCTATAATAAAAAGAGTATAGAGACATACTCAAAAGATAAAGATTTAAAACTGCAGATGGAAGAATTTATTAGAAGATTTGATATCGGTTTGGAGGGAATTAAAATTAACAAATACAAGAATCAGAATGTTTCTGAGTTTTCTGTTTTTGGTATTCATCGTTTAAGAGATAGATTTGATGAAATACCTTTTCAATATGAATCAAGAGGTACTCGTTCATTGGTTTATATGTTGGCTTATATATTCAGCGCATTGAAAAATGACGGTATTGTTATTATTGATGAGATCGAAACAGGACTCCATCCTGAAGCTGTTAAAAAAATTATCAATTACTTTATTGATGAAAACCAAGATGGAAAAGCACAGTTAATATTTTCTTCTCATGCATTAGACTTCTTGAAAAAATTTGATATGCAACAAATATTTTTAGCAGAGAAGGGCAGGTTTGGTAGTAGTAAATTATTTAGACTAGATAATGTTAATGGCATTAGGCCAGATGAAAATTTTCTTTCTAAATATAATTCTGGTACTTATGGAGCATTTCCTAATATAAAAGTATAAAATAAAATGATAAATAGAAAATATACATGCTTACTATTTGGAGAAGGTAGGAAAGATAAGAATTTTCTTTATGCCCTTTCTGAGCTCCCGCAATTTAAATATCATACTAAATATTGGTATGTTAAGTGTGAAAATGCGCACGGCGAGTCTGCTTTAAAAATATTAGAACATTGTATAGTGGAAAGAAATAATGCGGATTACGATTTGATCTTATGTTTTATTGATTTGGGTGACCTAAAAAAGAATTATCCAATTATTTGGAATAAAAAGTTAAATAAATTAGAAGAATTTGCTAAAAAAGAAAGAATAAAAATTATTTGGTTTTTAGATAAACTAGAAGATGAATTAAAAAGAGTCTTGGGAGATGATTATAAAAACAAAAATAAACATGTAGTAAGTAAAGAGGCAAAGAAAAATATCAGGAAGTTTATAAATTCCCTTTTATGGAATAGAATATTGAAGCATTTTGATAAAAAAAACTGAAATTCTCAAAAAAGTCTAATTTCGAGGCTTTTTTTTAAATTGTGTTATAATAAATATTGAATTGAAGTAATTGAATTAAATTATATTTATGGAAACAATTTTATTAGGAATACTTTTATTAGCCATTGGAATAGTTATTTTTATTTTGCTTAATAAAAAAGAAGACACGAGAGGGGATGAGAAAATAATTGCAATAATGCAACAGCTATCTGTCTTGGATGAAAAAAACAATAGCTTAGCCAATCAGAATAGGGAACTTCGAGAAATGGTGGATGGTAAGCTTTCTGAGACTCATCAGGCAACTCAGAGTAATATAATGGCTAGTAATCGCAATATTCAAGAGATTCACAATCAGTCAGTTAAGCAAATTACTAGTATTACCGAGAAACTATCTCGCTTAGAAGAGACCAATCGTCAAGTAATCGGATTTACAGAGCAACTTAAAAGTTTGCAGGATATTTTAAAAAATCCTAAACAACGAGGGGTATTGGGTGAATATTTTCTTGAGGAAACTTTGCGCAATGTTTTGCCACCTAATGCTTATCAAATGCAATATAAATTTAATGACGGATCGATTGTGGATGCAGTTGTTTTTGTAAAAGACAAGGTGGTGCCAATTGACTCTAAATTTTCCCTGGAGAATTATGAAAAAATTATAAATAGCAAGGATGAGGTGGAAAAAGAAAAATATGAAAAACTTTTTAAACAAGATTTGAAAAATAGAATTGACGAAACGGCTAAATATGTAAAGCCATCAGAAAATACAATGGATTTTGCATTTATGTTTATTCCTAGTGAGGCGATTTATTATGATTTATTAATTTCCCGAGGGGCTGCCCAAGTAAGTGCAGGTGACTTAATTGAGTACGCTTTTAAGCAAAAGCATGTCATTATTGTATCACCAACAAATTTCTTGGCTTATTTGCAAACAGTTTTACAGGGTCTAAAGGCAATGCAAATTGAAGAAAACGCTAAGGAAATCCGCGCTAATGTAGAAAAACTGGGTAAGCATATGATTTCTTTTGAGGATTTTATGAAAAAATTGGGCACCAGTATGAGTACAACTGTAAATCACTATAACAATGCTTATAAAGAATTAGCTAAGGTTGATAAAGATGTGGTTAAAATTACTGAAAGTGAAAAATCCATAGAGGCAACTTTGGTCGATAGGCCAAGAATGGAAGATTAAAATTTATTTTTTAGATTTTGGTTAAAAATATTTTTTTTGGAAAAATGACTAGCTACTCTTTATTTTTTTTGAGTTATCATATATAGTATTAGGAAGATAATTGATAAAAATTATGAATATAACTTTAAGTAAATATGCTGGTTTTTGTGACGGAGTAGCGGGGGCTTATGAAAAAGTTAAAGAAATAGCTAGTGATCCTAGGATAAAAAAGCCAATTTTTGTTTTGGGCTCGTTGGTTCATAATAATGATGTGATAGCCAATATTGAAAAGATGGGGATAAAAAAGATTGATTTTAATGGTTCAGTTAGTGAGGTTTCGGATAAGTTAACTAAGAAAATCGGAACATTGGTAATTACCGCACACGGAATTGGGCCAAAAATTTTTGAGGTAGCCAAGGAAAGAGGCATTGATATTGTTGACACTACTTGCCCTAAAGTAATAAAAGCTCAAAGGTTGGCAAAATTTTTCTTTGATAAAAATTATCAAGTTATTATTATTGGAGAAAAAAAACATAAGGAAGTGCAGGGGATATATCGATGGGCAAATAAAAGAGCCGACATTATTTCTAATAAGGAAGATGTTAAAAATTTAAATTTAGATAATGATAAAAAAATTGCAGTAGTTTCACAAACCACTCAAAATAAAGATTTTGTAGATGAGATTGTGAGTGAAATTTTAATTAAATATCCAAAGGCTGAAGTTCTTGATACGGTTTGTCTGACTACTAAAAACAGGCAAGAAGAGGTGGCTGAAATTGCTAAGAATAATGATTTGGTTTTTGTAATCGGTTCGAAAGAGAGTTCAAATTCAAATCGACTATGGGAGATTGCCAAAAATATTAATAACAAGACTTATTTTATCGAAAGGTTGACTGATATACGGCAAGAGTGGTTAGATGGAGTAGATAGGATCGGCATTACAGCTGGAGCTTCTTCCCCTAGATGGGTAATAAAAGAGGTAGTAGAATATCTAGAAGATTTTAAAAAATAATTAGTAATCCATTATCCGTCAATTGACGGAGTTGGAAAAAATATGAAAAGAACATTAATCGCACAAACTCCGACGAAGGTAGGAAAAAAAATAAAGTTATCAGGTTGGATAAATAATAGAAGAGATCATGGAAAATTAGTTTTTATTGATTTGAGGGATAGATCAGGTTCTATCCAAGTGGTAGTTATTCCCGATAAGGAAGAGGCTTATAGTAATGCAAAATTGATTCGTAGTGAATACGTGGTTGAAATAGAAGGCTTAGTAAAAGAAAGACCATGTCGAGCAGGAGTAGAATGTAAGGGGACAGATAGGGTTGAAATAGAGGCAGAAAAAATTAATATTTTAGCTGAAACTGATGGAGAGTTGCCAGTAGATATTTCTTTGGAAGATATGAATTTGAATTTGGAAACCTTGCTTAATAACCGATCTTTAACGCTGAGAAATAAAAAAGTAAATGCTATTTTTAAAATTTATAATGAAGAGTTGAGCGCTTATGCGGAAGCATTGAGGAGGAGTGATTTTACCGAAATAAAAAGTCCTAAAATTGTGAATGCTGCAACTGAGGGTGGGGCAAACTTTTTTAAGATAAAATATTTCGATAAAGATGCTTACTTAGCTCAAAGTCCCCAATTTTATAAACAAGCTGCAGTAGGGGCTTTTGAAAGAGTTTTTGAAATTGGTTCTGTTTTTCGAGCTGAGCCACATTTTACCACACGGCACGTTAATGAATATATTGGCTTGGACGGAGAGATGGGCTTTATCGATGGTTTCGAAGATGTAATGAATCAATTGGAGCAAACAATGGCTTTTGTTTTTGAGGAAATAGGTAAAAAATGTCAAAAAGAATTAGCTCTTTATGGAGCGACTGTGCCAGAAATAAAAACTATTCCAAGGATAAAATTAACTGAGGCACTGGATATTTTGGATAGAGAATTTGGTAAGAAAATGGAGGGAATCGATATTGACCCAGAGGGAGAGCGAATGATATGTGAATGGGCTAAAGATAAATATGATAGTGAGCTGATTTTTTTAACTCATTATCCAAGTAGCATTCGTCCTTTTTACACAATGCCAAGTGAAGATCCTCAATATACTGAGAGTTTTGATTTATTATTCCGAGGAGTGGAAATTGCAACTGGTGGACAAAGAATCCATAATTATCAAAAATTAGTTGAAAACATAAAAAAACACGGTTTAAATCCAGATGATTTTAAGGATTATCTTGATAACTTTCGATTTGGAATGCCACCGCATGGTGGTTGGGGCTTAGGTAGCGAGAGAGTGGTTCAAAAAATTCTAGGAATTGATAATATTAAGGAAGCAGTGCTCTTCCCGAGAGATGTTAAAAGATTAAATCCCTAATCTTTCAAATAAAAAATAAAAATAAAATATGTTCAAACACAATGAAAAAATAGATCGCAAAAAAGTTCATTTTATTAACATAACTTCTTTTTTGATGGGTTTCGCTGCGTCTCTTTTGGCTTATGTGGTATCGTCATATATTAAAGAAGTTTTAAAAACAGATAACGTAGGTATTATTTATTTATTATCGTATATTATTATTCTGGTAATTCTTTTAAATTTACATAAAATTATCTATATTTTTGGAAAATCTTTTGTGTTACATATTACTATTTTGCTTAAAATTATTGCTATGGCAGGGCTTTTGATATTTCCAGTTTCATTTACGGGAATGTGGTTTTTGGCCATATATATTGTGTCAGCAACTTTATCTTGGACAGTCTTGGGCAGTATTTTGGAGTCTTTTTCAGTGGATAATGAGTCAGGAAGAATTCGGGGGATGCATTTAACTATTACTAATGCTGGTTATTTAATGGGTCCGATATTATCTTCTCAGCTTTTAAATAAATACAGCTTCGATGGTGTTTTTATGGTTTCTTTGATTGTTTATATGGCTATGTTTGTTTTTAATTTAGTTTATATAAGAAGAACCAATCATCAATTTGATAAAAAAATAAATGTGAAAGCTCTGCTAAAAAAAGTTTGCATTAGAAAAAATATAATGCGAATTTATTACGTTTCATTTGCTTTGGAATTTTTTTATGCCTTGATGATTATTTATGTCCCGCTTTATTTATTGGAAAAGGGTTTTAATTGGGATCAATTGGGCGTAATTTTCACTTTAATGCTTATTCCATTTGTATTAGTTCAATACCCTGTGGGACTAATAGCTGACAAGCGAACAGGAGAGAAGGAATTTTTGCTTTTTTCATTTTTTATCTTGGGATTATCTACCCTTTTATTTTATTTTTCTGATAGTAAAGATATAATGGTGTGGGCGACCATATTGATTTTGGGAAGAATCGGAGCAGCTTTAGTGGAAATACTTCGAGAATCTTATTTTTTCAAAAGAATTGATGGCAATGATGTGGATGTGATCAATTTTTTTGGCACAGCTCGCCCAGTGGCTTTTATTATCGCAACCTCTATCTCTAGTATTTTATTATTATTTACCACTACTTCTATGATTTTTTTAGTGGTTGCACTGGTTTGCTTTTCAGCTATTTATCCTACTTTTATGCTAGCGGATAATAGGTCAGAAAAGGATATGGAAAAGGGTCGCACTTGTTAACGAGCAAATAAGTAAAATTAAAAAAGCATGTATTGTGGCACATGCTTTTTTAATTTGATTTTTAAATAATTTCGGATATTATTTTGTCTGTTAAAGAGGTGATTTTGTCTAACTCATCTGGGGTGAAGTTTTCTAGAACGAATTTTTCTCCAGGGGTTTGGCGGGAAGAGCGACCAGCTTCTTTTTCCACTCCGACTTTTACTCTTTTTAGCGCCTGAGTGCCAATATTATCAATAATATTTTGCACGCCATTATGTCCACGGGCTGATGAATCTGGGGTTATTTTATATTTTCCTACTATGATATCTAAGTCATCATTGATAATTATTAAGTCTGCGGGAGATAATTTATAAAAGTCTAAAATGGCCCGAACTGATTGACCAGATTTATTCATAAAGGTCTGAGGTTTAACTAAAAGTATTTTCTCTTGTTTATCGGGAGAAAATAATTTACCCCAAAAACTTTTGTCAGTGTTATCTTGAGTTTCATTTTTTTCAGAAATAAGGGCGTTGAATTTTTTATTAAATTCAAATTCTGAAAAAGTTAGTTTGGTTTTTATTTCATCTAAAATAATGAATCCGACATTGTGTCTGTTTTTTTCGTATTTTGTTCCTGGATTACCAAGTCCAACAATTATTTTCATAAAATTTACTTTAGCATTTTATCACAGTAGTATGTTAGCATTTTAACACATTAATATTTTAACAGCTATCCCGAATCAGTAGCCAAAATTTATTGGTCATTAAAGAAGATTTATGCATTTAAGAATATGAGATTTTTAGAATTTATGATTTTTTTTTGATGACTGATGACTTTTGACTAATGACTAAAATATTACCTTGCGGAGCATTAAATTTTCATAAACTAGTCTTTTTTCATTAGCATTTCCTCATTATTTTCAGATTTTTGGAGATCCTCTATGGAGTCTTCTTCATAATGATAAATCTGGTTTAAATTTTCGCCCAAGATTATGATTAAATCAAATTCTTTTTTGTCATCAGTTATCTTCTCAGGGAGTAGATTTTTTTCATTGCTTAGCGTGGCCGGTACTTTTTTTATTAACTCATCCAGAGAGAAAGGTTTTTTGTTAGATAGATTGAGGATGAGGGTTTTTTCTGATGCGAAATTATTTTTGGCATCTAATTTATAAATATTCTTAAAGCCAAGTCCTCTTTTGAGCAATTTTTCTACTTTAGAATAAGTTGTGTAATTGCCAGTTTTATCGATAAGTCCAATAATGGGATTTTCATTTGTGATGTCAGCCTTTCTTTTTTCTAATATTTTTAAATCGAAAATATTTTTCGCCAAATCTTGAATTTCCGTGTAGTTTCCAATTCTAGGTACAAGGATAAATGCACGTGTGTTTTCATAATAGATATGGGAAACTTTTAGTAGACTTTCTTCTTTCCAGGCGTCAACCACGGCATTATTGATATTTTGAGTGTCTAAATTTTTAGTTAATTTAATGAAGCTATCTATTTCTTCTAAGCTTATATCAGTTCTGATGTTGTCTCCAAGGGTGGTCATCATTTTGCTTATAGCAAATGGGTTAAGCATGGTTTGGGTGGAAAATATTTTATTTTTAGCGGATTGTATGACTTGTTGTTGTCTTTTAGCTCTTCCAAAGTCTCCCTCAGGGTCATCATGCCTTTCGCGGGCATATTTTAGAGCGGTAGCGCCGTCTAGGGTATGAAAGCCTTTATCGAGTTTAAAGACCTCATAGCTATAGTTCGGGCCAGGATAAGCGGCATCGTAGATATCTCTCTCAACGTTAACATTAATTCCCCCAATATCATTGATAAACTTTTCAAAGCCAGAGAAGTCAACGATTAAGTGATAGTTAATAGAGAGGGCGGTTATTTCTTCAATTGTTTTTTTAAGGGGTTCGACGCCCTCTT
>Ga0209373_10002061_pt1 | contig 21200 bp, 19 predicted proteins | sample Higcelweek5metaG_FD_187173 | JGI IMG/M metagenome (GOLD analysis project Ga0209373, IMG submission 187173) | Freshwater pond sediment microbial communities from the University of Edinburgh, under environmental carbon perturbations - High... | ecosystem: Environmental > Aquatic > Freshwater >... | reverse complement strand
CCCGATAGCGGTGACAACTTCAAATTCTGTTGGTTTATCTTCCATACTTTCTGCGTATGAATAAACATAAGACGTTATTTCCACCAGTTTATCTCGGGAAATATTCACCCCGTTTAATTGGATACGTTCCTCAAAACATGTTACACCGGGAGAGGTGTACATACCGACATTAAGCCCTGAAGCTATTAGTATATTCGATGTCATTGCGCAAACAGATCCTTTGCCGTTTGTTCCAGCAACATGAATGAATTGTAACTTATCTTGAGGATTACCCATCAATCCAAGTAATTTTCTAATTCTATTCAAGCCGAGTTTGCTTCCTCTTTGAGAGAGTATATTAAGATAATTTTGAACATCTTTATAATTCACAATATTTCGCCTCTAAAATTTCAAGAATTTTGATAACGGTTTTGATTTAAACATTAAATATAAAATAAAAGCTTCGATTATTGATATTCCTATATTAACAGGAATTCTTGTGCTCAATGTAAACAAAAAAGGAAGTCCATATTTATAAGATAACCAATAAGTTGTCCAAATCATCGAAGAAGGTATGTGTGCTATTAACACAACTATAATATATTTATATAATTTCTTATCTTTAATTATCCATTTTTTGAAAAGCCATGGTATAGCTCCCGTAATTATGGGTGATATTGTCAAAAAAGGATCCCAGCCTTGCGGAGAAAGTGTAATACAGCCTAACACATCCGCTACTCCACCTACCATCATCCCTGCTATTGGCCCGAACAATAAACTTGCAAGGACAATCGGAAAGCTTCCCAAAGTAATTCTTATTGAATTTGTCGGATTGTAAACCAAAATTCTTGTCAATACAATACTTAGTGCGACAAACACTCCCATTAATACAATTGTTTCTGTGGTTCTTTTCTTCATAAAAAAACTCCCTTTCGCTAATTAATATTGCGTCAGGAGAGCCCATCTTTGTGTAAAAGTTGAATTACAAACAACATGATACAGTGGATGAAATATTGCACCGCAAGTTCAAATTTCTGAACTTTTCGACCGAAGGCTCTACTCCCATCCTTCGTTACTTAAACGCGCAATACCTGCTCTGCTAAACTACATTTTTGATTATATCATGATGATTTCGCTATTACAATAACAGCTTATTATATTAATATTTGGTTCATATTTACGGCGATATGTTTCATATATAAATCGATAATATCGATATTTGTAGTTTTATAAAGCATACGAGCTCCAACCACATCTTCAATTTCATTGAAAACAAATTTCCCATCATCAAAAATAAAGTCAACACCAACCATTCCAAAAGTAAAATGTTTAATGATTTTCTCTACAATTCTTTTTTCTTCTTCCGATAAATCATATATCGACACATTTCCTCCGAGAGAATAGTTACTTCGAAAATCATTATCCGAAATTCTTAGAATTGCCGCGACGACTTCATTTCCAATAACATAAACGCGGACATCTCTACCAGGATTATTGCATGGTTTTTGATACACCGCATTATATTTCATATTCATTTCTTTTCTTTGGATGCTATCATTCAATAAATAGACTTCATTTCCACCGTGTCCAAATGGATTTTTGGCAATTATCGGATAAAAAGGAACTTCTTTTTGCGGGGTAAAATTCACAACCGTTTTCATAACTGGTATCCCTATACGACCAATTTCATTATATGCGAGTCTTTTGTCGTTTGTTATTCTCGTAACTTTTGAATCATTAAAAACTTTAACCCCTAGTTGTTCAAAAAATTCTCCGACAAAAAATTGTCTTGTTCTGTTTATTACGAACTTTGGCATAGGTAGTTGAATATTATTACTTAATATTTGAATATTTTCATTATCATAAATAAATTCCATCTCTTCAAGGATCAAAGCTTGCAAAAACAATTCATGCTTTTTTGCTGATTCAAAATACAAAGGAAGCACATCTCGGTTTTTCTCAAACGTTTCTTTATCATAAATTAAATATCCTATCATTCTGTACCCTCTTTCAAACAATTAAGTACATAATTCGCGATTGAATCAGCCAAATTAATTCCGGTAACATCAAGTGCGTTTTTAAAATGAGCATTAGAATTTATTTCACATAGTAGTGGTTTATCGTCTTCTCCAAACAAAATATCGACTCCGGCAAAGTCTGCCCCAAGAGCACGACAAGCGTCAACAGCAATTTTACCCTGTTGCTCGCTTATAACGTATGGTTTCATAGAGCCGCCTAAAGTAACGTTAGCTCTAAAATCCGAATCGCTTTCACGAAGCAATGATAAAACAACTTTGTTGCCTACAACATAGGCACGCACATCTCGGCCATAGCTTGTTTTTATATATTCCTGAATCAATATATTATTTATTCCGACTCTTTTCGCTATATCAAATATTTCTAAGTAGCTATCTACCAAATAAACTTGTTGCCCAAACGAACCGAAACATTCTTTAACAACTACAGGAAAAGTTAAATTTTCGGTGACTTTTTCAATGAACTTTCTAATATCTTCATCGGGATAATTCGCGAATACTTTTGGAATAAAATATGTTTTCGGCATAGGAACAACGCCATATAACGCGATATATGTTAATAGTTTATCGTCACACGTTTCAATAACGTAAGACGAATTAAAAGTTCTATATCCTAAATTTTCTAACATTCTACATAGGTATAAATCCTTGTCCCAAAACAAAACAAAGTCAATATTTCTATTATTCTCTTTTTTATTCGCAATTAGATTCATTTCAAAATTATCAACTGGGATAAGTTCAATTTCTATTTTTTCGAACGCTTCAATAAGAAGATTATAAATATCCTTAAATTTATCGCTTATTAGATATTTATTAAACACCAAATAGCCTTTATAAACTGTATCACCTTTCAAAATAAATCACCACCGTAAAATTATTCTATTCTACTTTGATACCCCAAAAGAAAAAGATGTCGTGTATTTATATTTTTCATTTGCACGAAGAATTGGAGACGGCCACTCCGGATGATGCACTGCATCAGGGTAAAATTGCGTTTCAAGACATAACGCGCCTCTTCTTTTGTAAACGCATCCATCTTTGCCAACAGTATCACCATGTATAAAGTTTCCAGTATAGAGTTGAATTCCCGGTTTATCGGTAAATACATCCATATATCTACCCTTAATATCTTCGCTTAAAGTTCCTATTTTTTTGTAGCTATTTAATGGTTTATTTAATACAAAATTATGATCATATCCACCACCAGCAATCATATCAGCGTCAATTGTATCCTGCATTAATCCATCACCGATACGTTTTGGTGTACGAAAATCCATCAACGTTCCTTCAACTTTTGCGATTTCACCAGTTGGAGTACAATATTTATCTGAAACCGTATAAGTATCAGCATCCAATTGAAATGTATGGTCATATATGCTACCAAAATCATGACCTGACAAATTAAAATAAGCATGATTTGTCATATTCACAACAGTGTCTTTATCCGAAACAGCATTATAAATAATAGAAAGTGTGTTATTTCTACTGAATTTATAAACAACGGTAACTTCCAAACGACCAGGATAATTCTCCTCTCCGTCTTCGCTTATTATCGATAATTCAAGTGAATCATCAACAATTTTTGCATTCCAGATTTTTGAATTAAAACCTATAAAACCGCCATGTAAATGATTTTGTCCGTCGTTTTTCGCAACATCATAAGTTGTGCCATTGAGTTCAAAAGAAGCTCCTGCTATTCTGTTGGCAACACGTCCAATTAGTGCTCCGTAATATGCATCAGCTGTTTCAAGATAATCTTTATGTGACTCAAAGCCAACTAAAACATCACCCATATTACCAAATTTATCAGGAACAACGATTGAACGAATTATTCCACCGTATGTTAAAATTTCAACATAAGCATCGCCTTTACCAGTTAATTTATATATATCTATTACTTTTCCATCTGGTAAAATGTCAAAAATTCTTTTTGTAATACTCATAATACTGACTCCTTGTTTTTAATTATCAAATCAATAGCTGAAAGAGCATTTTGCGAAATCATTGCTCTTTTTGCTGCTTTATCTTTCTTTTTTGTTGGTAATTCTATTTGTTCTGAATTTATTATACCAAAATTTGCGCCCATTGGTTGAAAATCTTTTCCTGGAAATTTCGATACATAAAAAGCCAAAGAACCCATCGCTGTGCAAGGCGGAAATATAATTTTATCTTTTTTCAGGACTGTCATTGCGGCATTTATTCCAGCAATTAATCCAGACGAAGCCGATTCAATATAGCCTTCAACTCCTGTTATTTGACCTGCAAAAAATAAATCTTTAATTGTATCCGTTCCTTTCGAAACTCTATAAGTTTCTTCAAGATATCCTGGCGAATTTATATAAGTATTTCTATGCATTACTCCATATCTTGCAAATTCCGCATTCAGAAGTCCCGGTATTAATCCAAAAACTCTTTTTTGCTCAGCAAATTTAAGTCTAGTCTGAAAACCAACCATATTATACAATGTACCTTCGTTATTATCCTGTCGTAACTGTACAACAGCAAAATTCTTCTTATTATCTGCAGGATTTACTAACCCGACAGGTTTAAGTGGTCCGAAAGTTAATGTATCAAAGCCGCGTCTTGCCATACTTTCAACAGGCATGCAACCCTCATATAGATGTAATTCATCAAATGACTCAACTTGCGCAGTATCAGCATTAATTAATTCTGTATAAAAATTTTGATATTCTTCTCTATTCATAGGACAGTTTATATAATCATCTGTTCCTTTTCCGTATCTTGCAGCAAAAAAAGCTTTTGACATATCAATTGATTCTTTATAAATAACAGGAGCGGCCGCATCAAAAAAGTTTAAAGCTTTAATATTGCATTGCTCTATTATATCTTTTGCTAAATCATCAGAAGTCAAAGGACCCGATGCTATTACAATCGGATTTCCGTCATTAATTTCATTTATAGATGTAATTTCTCTTCTTATAATTGTAATCAAAGAATTTTTTTCTAATTCACTTGTAACCATTTCAGAAAAATTATTTCTATCAACCGCAAGTGCACCACCCGCAGGAACAGCGCATAAATCGGCACAATGTAAAATGATTGACTCACAATGACGCATTTCTTCTTTCAATAATCCAGAAGCGTTCTCTATATTTAATGCTTTAAGCGAATTACTGCAAACCAATTCAGCAAGAGAACCGTTTGTATGAGCCGGTGAAAATTTAACCGGTTTCATTTCATATAATTTAACTGGAACACCTAGTTTTGCTATCTGATGAGCGGCTTCACAACCAGCTAATCCGCCTCCTATAATATTTACATGACTATACAAATTATTCCTCCGTTATTGCTCTGCTTTTTTGGTATATTTTCTTGTTACATATTTACATTCTTTATTTGAACAAACAATTAATCCCGCACCTTTGCCTCTGTTTATTATACGTTCTAAACGGCTACCGCATGTCGGACATTTTTCATCAAGAGGAACATTCCATGAAGTATAACTACAATCCGGATATCCACTACAGGAAACATATCGTTTACCTGTTTTTGTCTTACGATACACAAGCATCTTGCCGCAATCTGGACATAAAGTTCCGACTTCTTCGACAATCGCTTTAGTATTTCTACATTCAGGGAATCCCGGGCAAGCTAAAAACTTTCCAAATCGTCCTGTTTTGTAAACCATCATTCTTCCGCATTTATCGCACGGAATATCACTGACTGGATCAACTAAAACAACATGTTCAAGTTCTTTCTCAGCTATTTGAACTTTTTGGTCGAAATCACCATAAAAGTCGCGAAGAACATTAACCCAATTAACATCACCTTGACCTATTTGTTCAAGTCTTGATTCAACTTGTGCTGTAAATTCAACATCAACAATATGTTCAAAACTTGATTTCATGAGTTCATTTACGATACGGCCTAATTCTGTTGGAAGTAATGTCTTCTTTTCTCTTGCAACATATCCTCTTTGTTGTATCGTTAAAATTACCGGCGCGTATGTACTTGGTCTTCCTATACCATATTCTTCCAAAGCTCTAACTAAAGTTGCTTCAGTATATCTTGCCGGTGGTTGGGTAAAATGTTGCTCCGGAGCAATTTCAACTACATTTAATTCTTCTCCAACATTCAATTCAGGTAGTATTGAGTTATCCTCATCGTCTTCATTTTTTGAATTTGTATCATCAACACTTTCTTCATATACTTTCGTGAAACCTTCAAATTTAACCTTAACACCTTTAGATTTAAAAATATAATTAGATACGTTAACATCAACACTGCAAACATCATAAATTGCATCTGCCATTTGACTCGCAACAAATCTATCATATATTAATTTATATAATTTGAATTGTTCCGCCGTAAGTTTATCTTTTATTTCACTTGGATTCAAATCTAGGTACGAAGGTCTAATAGCTTCATGTGCATCCTGAGAACTATTTTTATTTTTGTAAACTCTTTTTCTTGGTGGTATAAATGTATTGCCATATTTTTCTGTAATATACTGTTTTGCAGCAGCTTCTGCATCGTCTGAAATTCTTGTTGAATCAGTTCTAATGTAAGAAACCAAACCAGTTATGCCTTTTTTGCCAACATCAATTCCTTCATACAACTGTTGTGCTATTTGCATAGTTTTAGTTGAATTAAAATTGTACTTTCTCGAAGCTTCCTGTTGAAGTGTACTAGTAATAAAAGGAGCTGACGGTGATTTTCTTTTTTCTGTATTCTTAACATTATCAACTATAAATTTGTTTCCGTCGATTTTCTTTAAAATTTCTTCAACTTCTTTTTGATTTGTTATATTTATTTTCTCTTTTTTTGTACCATGAAATCTTCCTTTAAAAGATTTCTTGCTGTTGTTCTTGAGAAATTCAGTAGTTATAGACCAATATTCCTGAGAATTAAAAGCTTCAATTTCATCTTCTCTATCACAAATCAAACGAGTAGTAACCGACTGAACGCGCCCGGCACTTAAACCTTTTTTGACCTTTTTCCATAAAACCGGACTGATTTTGTAACCTACAATTCTATCAAGAACGCGTCTGGCTTGATATGAATCCACCATATTTAAATCAATAGATCTCGGATTCTTAACTGCATCTAAAATTGCTGTTTGAGTTATCTCATTAAAAGATATTCTACATTTAGAATTCGGATCAATTCCTAACAAATATGCCAAATGCCAAGATATAGCTTCTCCCTCACGATCAGGGTCAGTCGCAAGAAATACATTTTTGGATGCGGCAGCTTGTTTTTTTAGTGCATTTATAATACTTGCTTTTCCTCTAATGTTCATATATTGCGGAGTAAAATCGTTCTCTATATCAATAGCCATTCGGCTTTTAGGTAAATCTCTCAAATGTCCTGCAGAGGCCTGCACAACATATTTTTTTCCTAATATTTTTCCTATTGTTTTTGCTTTTGCCGGAGATTCAACAATTACAAAATTTTCAGCCATATAAATTACACCTCCATAATTTGCCTCCATAATGACTCTCCACCATGGCACATAGGCTATATAATATAGGCATATTTCAATTCTGTAAAGTAAAATTTTTTATTTTTTTATTTTTATTGATATCCCACCAGTCATATCACGGATAATTAAACCCTTTAATTCAAGTATTGATAACGTACTATTTATAATATTGAAATCTAAATCTATATCTTCGATTAACTTATAAACATCATGTGTTCCTGCTATTATTTCATTCATTAATATTGTTTCGTTACCCGATAATCCAAAATAACATTCATTTTCATATACTTTATTTTTTTGTGTTTCTATTTCAAAAAATTGTAAAATGTCATCACTAGATGTTACCATTGTTGCTCCGTTTTTGATTAAATCATTACATCCTTCACTCATTGTACTATCAATATTTCCCGGTATCGCAAATATTTCTTTATTATATTCTAAAGCTCGACTTACTGTAATCATAGCTCCGCTACTTTTCCCTGCCTCACATACAAGCGTTGCCTTACAAAGCCCTGAAATGATTCTATTTCTAGCAGGAAAATTTTCTTTAAAAGGCGGCATATCTGGAGGATTTTCAGATATAATACAACCTTTATTATAAATTTCATTATACAAAGCTATATTTTCTTTCGGATATATATAATTTGGTCCCCCTCCTAAAACAGCAATAGTATAACCTTCATTATCTATTGTGGCTTTGTGTGCGTATGTGTCAATTCCATGAGCTAACCCACTAACAATTCCCACTCCTCTTTCTACAAGTTCGCAGCATAATTTATATGTAATAAATTTACCATAAGAAGTGCATTTTCTTGAGCCGACAACTGAAAGAAGAAGTTGATTTTCATCAGGAAGCTTTCCGTAATAATATAAAACTATAGGTCTATCGAAAACATTTAATAACTCGGTTGGATAATTCATTTTACCAAGATGAGTTATAGAAGCCTTTTTATTTAATGAGTTTTCATATTGTTTAATTGCATTTTCTTTAAGTGTGTCATCAATTATTTTGTCGTGTATTTTTTTGTTATTATAAACATTATTATTAATTTCTTTTTTGACAGTCATTTCCCATAATGTTTTTATATCACCATATTCGTTTAATAAAAATTCCACTGTTTTATTTGCTGGCTTTTTGATTCCGGCAAGCCAAATCCATGCGGCATCTTCAATATAATCCATCAAATCCCCCACTTATCTGTGTTATCAAACCATCTGTATTGCATTGCTTCCGCAACATCGTTAACCGAAATATCTGATCTTTGTTCCATATCTGCAATTGTTCGTGCTATTTTAATAATTTTTTCATATCCCCTAACACTATATCCATATTTATCAACGGCACTTGAAATTAAATTTTTAGATTTTTCATCAAGTTTACAATATTTGTCTATTAAGCCTCTAGTCAGATGGCTGTTTACTTTAATGTCATCATTTCTGTATCGTTCTTTTTGTATTTCTCTAGCATTTATGACTCTTTTTCTTATTTTTGCTGAACATTCCTCTCCTCCTTTTTTTATTTCGTTATACTTTAAACTTCTCATCGTTAGATGCATATCTATTCTATCCATTATCGGTTTTGATAAGCGTGATAAATAATTTTTGATTTGATAAGGTGTACACGTACATTTTTTGTCTGTTTCAAAAAGCTTTCCACATTTGCATGGATTTGCAGCTGCTATCAATAAAAAATCCGCAGGTAATATTTCTCTACTACCTAATCTCGATATATTTATTCTATGATCTTCTAAAGGTTGACGAAGCGATTCAACTGCTTTTCTTGTCATTTCTGTCATTTCATCCAAAAAAAGCACTCCATGGTTTGCCAAACTTATTTCCCCGGGAATTACGGGTCTTCCTCCTCCTATAAGGGCGTTAGCAGTTACACTTGAATGAACCGATCTAAAAGGTCTTTCCGTGAATAAACCTGCTTCATTATTAATTAATCCAGCGATACTATATATTGAGGTTACTTCAAATGCTTCTTCAAAACTAAGCGGAGGCATGATTCCTGGTATTCTTTTTGCAAGCATGCTCTTACCGCATCCTGCACATCCCAACATAATTAGATTATGCTGTCCGCAAGCCGCAATTTCTAAAACTCTTTTTGCTTCTTTTTGTGCTGATACTTGAATAAAATCTTCTTCAAGGATGTCTTTTGATAACGCTGAAACATAATAAGGATTGCTATTGTTTTGAAACGAAACATCATTAATTATAATTTGTAGGGCTTGACTTAAACTTTCAACTCCAATAACACATAAACCTTCAACCAGTTTTGCCTCATTTAAATTTTCTTTTGGTAAAATTATTCTTTTCAAACCATTCAATTTGCCAGCTTTAACCATAGGCAAAACACCCTTAACTGGACGAAGTGTACCATTTAAAGAAAGCTCACCTATTAACGCAGTATTTTTCAGTTTATCATTTGAAATGTTATATACAGAAGCAAGAATTCCTATAGCAAGAGCTAAATCTAAATTTGATCCTTCTTTTTTTCTGTTTGCTGGAGCAAGATTAACTATAATCTTACCTAACGGAAATGAATATCCTTGATTTTTAATCGCAGCTTCTACTCTTGCGCAAGATTCTCTGACCGTTATATCGCCCCAACCGACAATTTCAAAATTAGGAATTCCTTTACTAATATCTGTTTCAACACTTACAATATAACCTTGAAGTCCACTTAATCCAAAAGAAAAAACAGTCGAAACCAAACTGAAAACACCTCATTTCTTAGAGTTTTTAGTTTAGTCCGACTGTTATAAAGTTACAATTATTTCCTAAATTTCTATTTATTTCTCATCTATCATCTTACGAAGTTCTTCCATAAACGTATCTACATCTTTAAATGATTTATAAACCGATGCAAATCTAACGTATGCAACTTGATCAAGTTCTTTGAGCTTTTCCATAATTAATTCGCCTAATTCTTCAGATGTTACTTCTTTCTTCATACTATTAAGAATCTGTTGTTCAACTTCATCAGCAATATTTTCAACTTGAGCTGCCGATACAGGTCTTTTTTCACATGCTTTTATTAAACCTGTTAATACCTTGTTTCTTTCAAAAGACTGTCTTGTTCCATCTCTTTTGATTACCATAAGCGGTACCGTTTCAATTTTTTCATATGTTGTAAAACGCGCCCCGCATTTGACACATTCTCTTCTTCTTCTTATTGAAATACCTTCTTCAGTAGGTCTTGAATCAACAACTTTGTCTTCTAAATAGCCACAAAACGGACATTTCATTATTAACACCTCAAAATATAATTTTCTTTACGTCCATACCATAACTCTGACATTATACAATAGAATTTATTTTTATACAATAAAAAAAGACTTACTCCAAACAAATGAAGTAAGTCTTAAATTTAAATCAAATAATTAAACTAATTCAGCAAAATACTTGATTGTCTTAACCATTTGGCTTGTATATGAGTTTTCATTGTCATACCATGAAACAACTTTAACAAGAGTCTTGTCACCAAGTGATGTAACCTTTGTTTGTGTTGCATCAAATAATGAACCTGCTGTGATACCGATAACGTCTGATGAAACGATTTCATCTTCGTTATAACCAAAAGATGGGTTAGCTGCAGCTTTCATAGCGGCATTAACATCTTCAGCTGTAACAACTGCGTTACATACAGCAACTAATTCAGTAATTGAACCTGCTGGAACTGGTACTCTTTGAGCTGCGCCATCTAACTTGCCTGCTAACTCAGGAATAACTAAACCAATTGCTTTAGCAGCACCAGTTGAGTTAGGAACTATGTTAACTGCAGCTGCACGTGCTCTGCGAAGGTCGCCATTTCTGTGAGGACCATCAAGAACCATTTGATCTCCTGTATAAGCATGAATTGTTGTCATGAAACCTTTTTCGATAGGTGCTAATTTGTTTAATGTATTAGCCATAGGAGCTAAACAGTTAGTTGTACATGAAGCAGCTGATATAATTGTATCGCTTGCTTTCAAAACTTCTTGGTTTACTCCAAAAACTACTGTAGGAAGATCATTTCCTGCAGGAGCTGAAATAACTACTTTCTTTGCGCCAGCGTCAATATGAGCTTGTGCTTTTGCTTTTGATGTATAGAAACCTGTACATTCTAAAACAACATCTACACCAATAGTTCCCCAAGGAAGACTTGCTGCATCCTTTTCGCTGTATATCTTAATTTGTTTTCCGTCAACTTCGATGAAGTCTTCTCCTGCTTTAACTGTACTTCCTAAAGCATATCTTCCTTGAGCTGAATCATACTTTAATAAATGAGCTAACATCTTAGGAGCTGTTAAATCGTTGATTGCAACAACCTCATAACCCTTTGCTCCAAACATTTGTCTGAAAGCTAAACGACCAATACGTCCGAAACCATTTATTGCTACTTTTACTGCCATACTATTACCTCCAAATAAATTATACTTAGTAACGAACAAATCATTAAAATAATTTGCTCAATTAGCACTGACCATTATATAATATGTTTCTACAAAAAACAACCTTTTTTATATTAATTAACTATTTTGTAACTTTTTCAAAGGTATTATTTTTTCTTTTTCTTCCTGGCAATGATAAATATAAAATTAATAAAACAAGCATTATTAATGCAAATAAATATTTATATATATACGGTAAATTAAGCGGTGTGAAATAACCTTCTATAATAGCTGAAATAATTAATATTGGAATCGTTCCACATACAAGCTTTATAGCATCTTTTGCCTTGATAATAAATGCATCTTTACGTGACATTTCTTTTGGATTAACAAGCGAATATCCAATTATTAAACCTGCCGCACCACAAACAAATATAGAAAATAATTCAGTTATTCCATGAGGTAGAATTAAAGACCAAAAAAATAAAGATTGTTTTTTTAATAAAAATATACCAGCTAAAGCGCCTATGGAAAAGCCGTTGATTATTAAAACATAAATTGTTCCGATACCTAATGTTACTCCTAACGAAAAGGCTAAAAAAGACACCTGTATATTGTTTGTTCCTATAGTACTTGCCGAATATGCACTTATCGCGTTATTTTTTGCGTCATATTCCCCCTCTTGACGTAAGTTTGTTGCCATTTCTTTACCGATTAATTCAAAAGAATTTTCAACGTTTATTGTTGTTATTATAAAAGCAAATAAAGCACCGAGAATAAATAAACCAGTTGCCAAAATAAAAGGTTTCATATATTTTCTGAATAAAACCGGAAATCCCACTGCAAAAAATAAAAAGAAATCCTTAACCTTAGGTTTTGGTGAAGTATAAATAACCCCGTGAGCTAATGCGCTTAATTTATTTAAATATCTTGTTAATTCACAGTTTCCAAAATTCGTTCTGCTATATGCCAGATGATTTGTAACCGAATTATATAAAACAATAAAATTATCAATATCGATTTTATCAAGTTTTCTTTTATGTTGTTTTTTTGATACAACTTTGTATTGTTCTTCAAGATTTTTCCATGTTTGAACATTATTTTTTATAAATTCATCTTGTGTCATTATTTTCACTTCATTTCTAATTATTCTAATTTATTTATTGTAGAATTGTTTATTATAAGAATGCAAATTTTTTATAAAAGTATCAATATCTTTATATAAGAAATTTCGGGTTATTTCTGCATTGGTACGTCTGTGAAAATAGTTGAATAATTTAATGTCATATGTAAGTCTATCAGCAAAATCCGTTCTTGTTTTTAGATATTCATCAAGTATTCTAAATTCCTCTTCTGTAATAGAAGACTTCGGCGCATTTTCATCTAAATCGTTAAAATATTTCTCCTCGATTTTTTCTGTCGTTTCTTGAATTATATCTTGATTGTCATTGTTGTTTTCTAATTCCGATATAACATCATCTAATTTTTTTGAAAATTTTCTGTCTTGGTTTACTTTAATTACCATAGTTTTTGCCATTAAATCCCCAATACGTTGAGACTTTTTATTATATAGAATAAACATGCCACCTATAAAATATCCAGACGGTAGAACATCCACTATTCTTAATATATTTCTTATAAATGTCATGTTAAAATTAATTGGTTCTCCTGTTGTTGAAACAACTTTTAATCCAGCTGCTTTTTTCCCCGGAGTTTGACCACCCATAATAGTTTCGATAATAATAAAATAAAATAAATCTAAAACAAAAAATGCAATTATTACAAAAGAAACATACATTAGTAAATCTTCTGTATTTAGCGAATTTCCAAAATCTTCAAATATCGTTGTGTTGAGTATATTATTTAATATTAATATTAATATAACTATTCCAATTATAACAACTTTGGAAACCTGCATTATTAAATTATCTATAAAAAATGCAATAAAACGAGAGCCTACATTTGCACTTTCATATTCTATAGTAACATTTTCAGGGGTTAATATATTTACATTTTTTCGTAAATCATTCATAATTTTGGCTCCTAAATTTATTTATTTTTTATAATATTCCCATTCTTTTTATTTCAACATATTTAGATACAGCTTCGAGAGAAAGTTTGTCAGGATCAGCATCTGTATTCATTATTCCTGCACTATTCAAAACTGCTTTTATTTTTTCTCTTTCACTTAGCATTTTGACAGCGGCTGATTTTAAATAAATATCTTCTGTATTTTTCGGTGATAACGAGGCATATTCATAAAGTCTTGGATCATTTATTGTTATCGCATACACAATATGATTACATAGAAATTTTTTGACTGAATCAACAAATCTTACGGCTTCTTCACTGTTAAACAACTCGGTAAAAACAAATATTAGCGAACGTCTTCTTTGTTTGTTTGCCATAACACTCATAGCTGAAATATAATCTGCAGAAGTTTCAGTATCATTTACATCATATAAATTTTCAGCAATATTTTCAAATTGAGCAGGTCCTTTCGCCGGAGACAAAAAACGTCTGACTTGACTGTCAAAAACAAGTAATCCTACATTATCGCCACCTGTAATACAATAATCAGCAAGTAGAAACGAAGCATTTATTGCATAATCTAATTTTTTTATATTATTAATTTCCGAATTCATAACCCGACTGGAATCTAGCATAATATTAATGAATTGATTTTTTTCAGGCATATAGGTATTTACAATTAATTTATTGCTTCGTGCCGTTGCAATCCAATTTATATGTTTATAAGAATCTCCTTCGTTGTAGTCTCTTAAACTATCAAACTCACCCTCGAAAGAAGCCTGTCTAATACGTTTAATCCCTTGAAAAAACATATTTCTACTTAAAGAAGACATTCTATAATCCGAAAGAGCTTTCATATTCGGATAAACCTTATATTTATTTTCAGTAATAAATTTCTTTTTTCTTACGCAAAATCCATAAATGCCATTATATTGTACATGAATCGCCGGAAATAAAAACTCACCACGTTTAAGTGGAGTAATCTCATAATAAAATGAATATTGTCCATGTGGCGCAATAACCGCAGGTTCCATAGGCAAATTGTTTGTAAAATGAAAAGGTACGTCATCCGTTACATAAATTTTAAGTTTGTTATTGCTTGCATTTTTAACTATTATTTCAACTTTATTAACAGCTGCAAGTGATAGTTTTGTTTCCATAACACGTTCAACACTAATTTTTTTTGGGGATGGTGTTGAAAACAAGTCCAATAAATAAAGTAAAATAAGTATCAGAAGCTGAAGCACAAAAGCAACAACAGCCCAAACATCTCCACCTATTCCGGCAAAAAAAACAATAGCCGCACCTATTAGTGCAAACAAGAAAGTCCTTTTTGTGACACTCACCTTGGAACCTCAACCTTTCCTATAAGATTACGTAGAATTTTATCTGCATCCAGTCCATCTAATCCTGCTTCTGGTTTAAGTATTATTCTATGACGAAGTACAGAAAGTGATACATCTATAACATCTTCAGGTGTTACAAAATCTCTTCCATTCATTGCCGCCACTGTTTTCGAACAAAGCAAGAGAGCAATTGACGCACGAGGTGATCCCCCAAGAGCAATAGCGGGAGATTTTCTTGTTGCTGCAGTTATAGAAGTAATATAATTAATAATTCCTTCATCTACACGTACATTTGCAATTTCATGTCTGCATTCTTGTAAATCCTGATAACTAATAATTGTATTTAAGTTATCTATATCTTTATGTGAACTTTCAAAATCTCCCGTGTACTTTTTCAGTAAGTCATTTTCACAAGATTGAGTAAAATATCCAACATATAATTTCATGATAAATCTATCAAGTTGTGCTTCAGGAAGCGGATATGTTCCTTCATATTCAATAGGATTCTGTGTAGCAATAACAAAGAAAGGATCTGCCATATCCATAGTTTGTCCATCTATGGTAACATGTCGCTCTTCCATGCTTTCAAGTAACGCAGATTGAGTTTTTGGTGGTGTTCTGTTAATCTCGTCTGCCAACAAAATATTAGTAAAAACAGGTCCTTTTTTAAGTGTGAATTCGTTGTTTTTCAAGTCGAATATTTTCGTACCGACTATATCAGAAGGTAGCAAATCAGGAGTAAATTGAATTCTTTTAAAATCAGCGTTAACGGTATGAGCCAATGCTTTTGCAGTCAAAGTTTTGCCGAGACCCGGTACCCCTTCCATTAAAACATGACCTCCCGATAAAAAAGCAACAGTTAGATGATTTAAAAACTGCTCCTGTCCTATTACAACCTTTGATATTTCATTAATAATTTCTTTTGATTTTGATTCAACTGACATAATTAAAGCTCCCTTCGAATTTTTTCAATTTTGAGTATTATCTTTTTTAAGTCTTTTTTATTTATTTTCTTTTTATTAGTATTTATAAATTCTTTTATTAAATATGCTGCACCTATTTCAATCATATGTTTATCCTTAAGAGCACTTGATATTACAAATTCACGATTAGAAGGAGATAAATTTCCGTATCCCAAAGCAATAGATATTTCATTTAACAAAGCTTCCATATTAACCTCTATTGCAATGTTAGACGATTTTGTTCTTGTGTAAAGACCTGCAAGAGCAAAAATATTTTCATTTTCTAATCTTTTGACAGTCTCTGGTACAAAAACAGGAGCCCCAAACCTATTAGCTTTATGTAATCCCCATATGAAAAACGCAATACATACTCCGACTATTGACAAAATTACACCTAAACCTACCGCATCTGATAACGAATTTGATTCTATTTCGTGATAATGCTCATCTACTACAATTCTTGTATAACCGAAATCTGAAGATATTGAAAATATAATCTTAATAAAATCAACAACATCTTTAGAATCTTTTCTAATATCGGTGTTTGTATATTCATTATCTGAGTCTATAAAAAACACTTTTCCTTCACCGATGTTATATGCGGAAACAACTTTATAATCTGATGATTCAAAATATGTGCTCTCATATGGTTTTGCACTTTCTTTAACATTTGAAATATAATTTTGAGAAATATTTTCAATATCACTCGATGATACATTATTATATATAATTATGTATGTTGATCCTTTACTTATCTGTGAAATCATTGCACTAAGTTCATACTGATCTAATTCACTTCCATTATATGGTTCAATAACCAAAACAAGACTATTATCTTGCACAAATCTTGCATATTTTTTGTTTGTAGTAACATCTATTCCTATTTCATCTCCATATTTTTCCATAGATAGAAATAAAGCTTTAGTTCCAGAATCCTTTGCCGAATATGCAGAATATGGATATTCACCATAATTTCTATCTTCATTGGCAATAATTCCTAAAGTTATATAAACACCAACAATTACTAAAATAATAATAATTATATTTTTCAATTTTTTATTCATCGTTTGCCTCCTTCTTAATAAAAGAAAGCTTTTTAATTATATCGTCATACTTTTCATTCCAAATTAAATAATCTTCAAGTGACAAAGATCTACCACCATACCATATTAAATCAAATGATTTAAAGAAAGGTTCAGTTAAATCATAAAATGATATATTATTATATTTCAACTCATATAAATATTGTCTATTTGTTTTTGAAATATGAATTTCAATCATCTCTTTTTGATTGAAAACAACAAGTAATGAAAGAAATAAATACCTAAAAGATAATCTGTATTTTTCTTCGTTAAAATACAACTTTGCCATATCATATGGCTTTTCTGGTTCATCAATGAAAGCTATCAATTCATCTGAAAAATTATCAGAGTTTATTTTTTCTTTATCTAAACGCCTAATTATTTTGACAATCAAAAATACTAATAACGCGATTAACCCAATTGTAATCAAAAAACCTACTATATAAATAATATTTCTTACTATACTACTCATATTATTAAAAGATATACTGTCAAGCTTGAATAAATGTGATAACTTATCAAAAATTGTTCGGATAATATTAGCGATAAATTCAAAAACAACTTCAATAATTCTTGATAAAAATTCGCGTATATTCTTAAGCCAGCTTAAATCTGCTGGCTTATCAGGTTGGAATTCATCTCTAGAAATTATATTATCAACAATGTTTTTTATTCTATCTTCGTTCATTAAATAACATCCTTTGAAAATTCTACTTTAACATCTCTACCAAAAGTAATTTGCGAACTTTCTTTTTTGACAAGATTTCTTAGTTTTATTTCGAAATCAATTTTTTTATTTTGCACTTTATAATTTATATATATAAATGTAATAATAATTGGAAATATAGGTGTTATAATAGCGGAAAAACCACTAGCAAAAACACTTAATAACTTCAAAACATAAATATCATTAAAAGTAATAAGAAGAGATACAGATTGTATTAATGAAGGAAGTTGTATCGTAAATAAATACCCGAACATTATAGTCAAAAAAACACCAAAGAATTTTTTCTTTGATACTGCAAATGAAGGTTTAATAGCTTTAAAACAATCTTTTCCTTCAATTGCTATTATCGGCAAGACAAATATCAATTTTGTTATCAAATAAACAAATCCGCCTATAAATACAAGAAAAAATAATAAAACTCCGATAATAATTAGAGGGATTGATTCTGTTAAAGTCCCTGTAATAGTAAATATAATCATTAATACAACAGAACCAATTGAATAAATAATAGATATTATCGATGATGCAACAAAGAAAAACAATAAAACCCATCCAAAACGTTTAAGCCCATGTTTAATACTTTGTTTTGGAGATAATATTTCATTGAAAACAATATCATTATATGTTTTTTTCATAACTCCCAAAATTAAAGCAAAATATATTGTTGATTCATAAACACTTAACAAAAAAAGCCCTGCATAAAGTTTTATAACCATTGCAACAGGAAAATCAGCATTTGGATCTGCAGCTGCTGTGAATAAATTAGAATTTAATGAATTATAATCTAACAAATATGAAGCAATCAATATAATCGGAACATGAAAAAATAAAGTCATTAGCAAAAAAGATTTGAAATTTTCTTTATAATATTGCACAGCATAATCAATTATATCTCCGCTTTTAAGTTTTTTCGAAAATATTTCGTAATTCACAAAACCAATCCTTCCGTATAAAAATTGACTTGCATATTAATATTGCGTGAGAAATCCTTCTGTTTCCATATCTTGAAATTCCATTTGTTTCGCTGCTTCAAACATTATAATGGCAACAGCATTTGAAAGATTTAATGATCTAAAATCCGGTCTCATGGGAATTCTGATACAATTATCATAGTTATCATGTAATAATTTTTCAGGCAATCCTTTTGTTTCTTTTCCAAAAACCAAATAATCTCCTTCTTTATATTTGATTTCAGAATAAATTTTTGCACCTTTTGTTGAACAAAAATAAAAATTATGAGGTTTACCATCAGATAAAGCTTTTTGTATTACTTCTTCAAAGCTATCATAGTATTGTATTACAACTTTATCCCAATAATCAAGTCCTGCTCTTTTTAGATATCTGTCTTCAACTGAAAATCCTAACGGTCTAACCAAGTGAAGTTTAGCACCAACACCTCCGCACGACCTAACGATATTACCTGTGTTTTGAGGAATTTCAGGTTCAACCAAAACAATATTTAAATCCATATGGTAAAATGTCTCCTATTTTCTTATTTTATTATTACTTATAAACATTTTATTAATCAAAGTTTTTTTGATATTAACAGCTTTAAACGGACATAGTTCTTGGCAACAATAACATCTGATACAATTTTTTATATCAATCTGTGCATGTTTTTTTTCAATGATTTTGATGACTTTTGCCGGACATGCACGTGCACATTCACCGCAGGCTTTACATTTTTTTGAATTAACAACAGGTTTGGGTGTAATTAATTTTGCAATTGTGTTTCCCATTATACCTTTAAAAAAATACAAATTATCAAATTTTTCGTTGTAACATACTACAAAATCAGGTCTCATAACTTCATCAACTGAAGAACCTTTTATTTCAAGATCTTTATATGATGACGCACATAAATTTCTGATAAATGCGTTTTTGAATATAGGAACTTTTATTGGATTTACATTAATAACACCGAGCGCCGCTAAATCAACTTCAAATGCATTATTACCTGAAATAATAAGATTTATTGATTTAGGATCTCCTGCCGTAGGACCGTCTCTTTCCATTCCAACAACTGCATCAAGAATGTTTAAATCAGGAATTCTTGATAAGTGTATATCGATAATAGCATTAGCAAATTGGTCATAATTTTGATTTTTGAAATGATATTCAGCTTTTTCAAGTCCTGCAATATACCCGAAAGTATTCTTGACTGCACCTGTATAAACCATCATTCCATGTGTTTTTAATTTTGCAATATTAATTACAATATCGGCCTTTGCAATAGGTGTAATAATTTTGATCTTTTTGAGATTCATTGCATCTGTATTTGATATTTCTGTTATAGATAAATCATAATTTAATATTGCGCCTGTTTCTTCTGCGACTTTTTCCATACCAGTAGCTTTATAAATTGATTTAAGTGTATTTTTATCATAATTATTTCCAGGGCTTTCCGCTATAGTAACATTAGCACCGTTTTCAATACATAATTTAGCTACAGCATACACAAGTGACGGATGAGTTGTTGCTGCATCCTCAGGTTTGTTTTTGCTGACAAGATTAGGCTTAATAACAACATTTGCACCTTTATATGAATATTTATCTATTCCACCGTTATTATCAAACAGCTCTTTGATTTTCTCTAATATAATTTTATTATCATATGTATCACATTTTTGTAAAAAAACCATTAAATACTCCTATTTAATTTATTTGATAATAATCTTTTAGTAATATCGAAAGTTTTGATATAGCTTTGCTTCTATGACTTATTGTATTTTTTATTTCTTTTGCTAATTGTGCAACGGTACTATCGTATTCATCCAAATATAATATCGGATCATATCCAAATCCATTATTGCCTTCTGGTTTTTTTGTTATCATACCTTTTAGTTCACCATCAGAGGATAAGATATAGCCTTTATCCGTAACAGCTACCATACAACATTTAAATGCAGCTTTTCTATTTGATATTTTTTCCATATCATCAAGAAGCTTTTTGACATTATCTGTGTCTTCACTATTATTTTTATCAGTGTAAGATGCATATCTTGCAGAATAAATACCCGGAGCTCCATTAAGTGCATCAACACATAAACCTGAATCATCTGCAATTACAACAAATCTATCATTAAATTTATCCACATAATTTTTCGAGAGAATATCATATAGTCCTTTTGCTTTAATATAGGCATTCTCATAAAACGAATTACCTGTTTCTTCAGATAATTCATTTACTCCAAAATCAGAAGCACTTAATATTG
>Ga0209373_10002059_pt1 | contig 21217 bp, 25 predicted proteins | sample Higcelweek5metaG_FD_187173 | JGI IMG/M metagenome (GOLD analysis project Ga0209373, IMG submission 187173) | Freshwater pond sediment microbial communities from the University of Edinburgh, under environmental carbon perturbations - High... | ecosystem: Environmental > Aquatic > Freshwater >... | reverse complement strand
TAAATCTGTACTTGGTCCATCAGCTATAACTTGACCCATCTTAACTTCATCACCTTTTCTAACTATTGGTCTTTGGTGATAACAAGTTGCGATGTTTGATCTTTCATAACTTAATAATGTATAAATATCTTTTCCTAAAGCATTTTTAACTATTATTTTCTTTCCATCTACGTAATCAACTATTCCGTCTGCTTTTGCTACTATTACTGCTCCACTATCTTTTGCAGCCATATGTTCAATACCCGTTGCAACTAATGGTGCTTCTGTTTTTAATAATGGCAATGCTTGACGTTGCATGTTTGCACCCATCAATGCACGAGTTGCATCATCGTGATCTAAGAAAGGAATACATGCAGTTGTTATAGATATTATTTGTTGTGGAGATACATCTATATAGTCTACTTGTTCTTTTTTAGCTATTATAGTTTCTCCTCTATAACGAGCAACTACTGTTTCATCAGTTATTTCATCTTTACTTGAGCCAACTGTAGCTTGACTGATTATATAATTTGATTCTTCATCAGCCGTTAAATAATCAATTTGGTCAGTTAACTTACAATTTTTAACTCTTCTATATGGAGTCATTATAAATCCATAGTCATTTATTTTTGCATAGCTTGCTAAAGAAGTAATAAGTCCAATATTTTGTCCTTCTGGAGATTCAATAGGACATATTCTTCCATAGTGAGAAACATTAACGTCACGAACTTCCATTCCTGCTCTATCTCTAGATAATCCTCCAGGTCCTAAAGCAGATAAACGTCTTTTGTTTGTTAACTCAGCTATTGGATTTATTTGATCCATGAATTGAGATAATTGAGACGAACCAAATAACTCTTTTATAATTGCAGTTAATGGTCTAATATTAACCAATACTTTTGGTGTTACTGTAGTTAAATCAACAGTACTCATCTTATCTCTTATTATTCTTTCCATTCTAGCTATACCAATTCTAAATTGATTTTGAAGTAGTTCCCCAACTTGACGAACACGTCTGTTAGCTAAATGGTCTATTTCATCTAAGTTTCCTACACCTTGAATTAAGTTCAAATAGTAAGATACAGATGCATATACATCTGGAATTGTTAATCTCTTAGCATTTAAGTCTTGATCATTACCAATTACTTTTACTACTTTATCTTTTTCAACATTAGAATAAACTTTTATTATTTGTACTTCATTAAAAGCATCAAGATCATCATTTATTAATATTCTTTTCTTTCCATATCCAGCTTTTAATATTGGTTTTAATTCTTCTAATACTTCTTTTGTAATTAATGTTCCTTTTTCAACGATTACTTTGCCTTCAACTTTTATAGTTTCAGCAATACGACTATTAATTATTCTTTCACAAATATCTAATTTTTTATTGAATTTATAACGACCAACCTTAGCTAGATCATATCTAAATTCATCAAAAAATCTAGTCATTAATTGATTCTTAGCACTATCTAATGTTGCTGGTTCACCCGGTCTTAATTTTTCATATATTTCAATTAAGGCTTCATCGGTATTCTTTGTAGAATCTTTTGATATAGTGTTAACTATTATTGGATCATCTCCATATACATCAACTATATCATTATCGTTAGACAAACCAAAAGCTCTCAATAAAGTTGTTATTGGGACTTTTCTTGTTCTATCAATTCTTACATACATTACATCTCTAGAATCAACTTCATATTCTAACCAAGTTCCTCTGGTAGGTATAACTTGGCACGCGAAAATAGATCTTCCGTTTTTATCAATTTCTTTTGTATAATAAACACTTGGAGACCTTACTAATTGTGATACGATAACTCTTTCAGCTCCATTTACAATAAATGTTCCGCTTTCAGTCATCAATGGCATATCGCCTAAGAAGATTTCTTGCTCTTTAACTTCACCAGTTTCATTATTGAACAATCTAGCTTGAACGATTAAAGGAGAAGCATATGTTAGATTCCTGTCTTTGCAATCTTTAATAGAATGTCTAGGAGTCTCAAATGCATAGTCCCCAAAGTCTAAAGAAAGATTTCCTGAGAAACTTTCTATTGGGAACAAGTCTTCTAATACCTCTTTTATTCCTTCAACTCTGAACCACTCATAAGATTTCTTTTGAATCTCTAGTAAATCCTTCAATTCTAATGAGTTTCCAACCTTTGAAAAATCTGCTCTTTCACGATATGAACCAAACTTTTTTAACTTGTACGCCATCTTTTCACCCCATATATAATATTTCAAAGAACTTTGTCATTTCAGTATCTAAAGTGACATAGTACCAATTTAAAATTTTATCAAATAAAACCATTAAAGTCAACGAAAAATATACATTTTTATACGTAAAACAGAAAAAATACCATTTTTGGTATTTTATTCTGCTAATAACTCTTCTATTATTCCTTTGCTCGCTTCATAAAACATTGGTATTAATATCTTAATTAACTCTGCATCTTCAACGTTTACTACTTTATCAACTTCGTCAGTTCTTACTTCTTCACAAAACTTAACGTTCTTATAGTTTTCTATATCTATTAGATATAAATATTTTTTTCTTTCATATTCTACTTTACTACAAACTACATATTCGTTTCCATCTGATAAGTTTAATGTGTCTTTAATTTCAATTTCTTTCATCCTTTTTATTTCTTTCCTTTCTTTTTAAATCTTCCTGATACCCAACCGGCACCAGCTTTAATTTGTTGTCTTAGAGTTTTTACTTTAGGGCCTCTTTCACCATTTTTTACATTTGCTTCATAAACAGCATTATCATCAACGCCAAAGGTATCTTGGATCAAATCAACTTCTGTATTGATTTTTAATATTCTTGCTAGTTGCATTACTATTGTTGCTGCTGCGGTTGTTATAGCGACGATAAACTCGTCTTTTAATTTAGTAATGAATTGTAATATTATTGGCATATCTTTGTCAGACATAATTATTCCTAATCCAGCCAATCCAGCTACAAATGCAGTTAAAATCATTGCTTGGTGAATTCCTTTTTTTCGTTCTTCTCTCTTGTTTATTTCTAATATTGCACAATCTGTATTACTAGTTGAAAGTCCACCAATTGTTTTACCATCTTGGTTTACTCCACCAATTTTTCTTAATAAACTGATTTCTCTACCATTTATTCCCATTATTGTAAATATTGGTGCCTCTGCTGTAACAGCTGTTGATGCGGCCCACATTAGGCCTTCTTGTATTTCTGCAAGAGCTGGTGAACTTGTTATTTCTGGCACTAGAGCTCCTATTGTTGACCCTATAGCTATTATACCACAAATAACTGCACTTGTTAGCAATCCTTGATTACGATTTACTCTTTTACTTAATTCTTCTTTTAATTTATTTGGATTTTCCATATGTTTTCCCCCTTAAAAATTTACAGGGATATACTACCATATAAAATAATTTAAGTCAACAAAATAAAAAAACACTTTCGTGTCTTTTATTTTAATTCTACTGTTGCGCCAGCTTCTTCTAGTTTAGCTTTTAATTCTTCAGCTTCTTCTTTCTTTAAGCCTTCTTTAATTGCTCCACCAGCTTCAGTTAAATTCTTAGCTTCAACTAATCCTAGTGCTGTAACTTCTCTAACAATTTTAATAACTGCTATTTTGTTAGCACCAGCTGCTGTTAATACTACGTCAAAGTTTGTTTTTTCTTCAACAGCTTCTACTGCTGCAGGTGCAGCTGCCATAGATACTGCAGATGGATCTACTCCAAACTCCTCTTTCATTGCATCAACTAATTCCTTGATTTCTAATAAATTCATTTCTTTTAAAGCACTTATAAAGTCTTCTCTGTTTAACTTAGCCATTTTCTTTTCCTCCTTCATTTTTTAACTCAAATCTATATTTTTGTTTAACTTCTGGATATTTTTCTTTATCAACCAATCCATTAAACATTTCATATGGTCTTACCCATATTTGGCCTGTGTCTGAATGCTCATATACAACCATTTTTTCATCAGTCTCTGTATGTATTGCTATATTTATAACTTTGTAATCGTGACCTTTAAAATGGTGATATGTTGCTCCAATTAATACTTCTCTCATATTAATTTTCTTTTTGTTTGCCGTATAAGTCAAGAGCAATACTTAAATCTCTTACTAAACCGATCATTCCACCAGCTAGCATAGTTAGTAATCCTTCTCTTGATGGGATAGTTGCAAGCATTGATAACTCCGATAAAGATGTAACTTTACCATCAATTATACCACCCTTTACTGATAGAGCTTCATGTTCCTTTGCAAAGTTTGTAACAACTTTTATTGGTGAAACTTCATCATTTGAATATACCATTGCACTTGGTCCAACAACGCAATCATCTAAACTTATTTTTAATTCATCTAACGCTCTTTTTGTTAGTGTATTTTTATAAATTTTAATATTAGAGTTGTTTTCTCTTAATTTCTTTCTTAAACTTGTTAATTCTTCATCAGTAAGACCTCTATAATCAACAAAAACTACACCTGTACTTTCTTTTACTTTTGATATAATTTCATCAACTACGTTAGCTTTCTTTTCAAGAACCGCTTTATTTGCCATAATTCACCTCCTATACAAAATAAAATCCTCCACGCAAAGACATGAAGGATTAAAAATCTTCTTTCCCTCGGTAGGATTTATGCGCGTGCACCTACTGTCTTCGGTTAAATCAATTTGTATTATATATTATTATTTACTATTTGTCAAAAGAATTTGAATCAACTTTAATTCCAGGACCCATAGTAGATGATATTGAAATGTTTTTTATGTAAATTCCTTTTACTGTTGAAGGTTTACTTTTTATTATAACATTCATAATAGAATTAATATTTTCATTTAATTGTTCTTCTGTGAATGACGCTTTACCAACCATTGTATGAACATTACCATATGTATCTGTTTTATATTCAGCTCTACCTTTTTTAACGTCTAAAACTGCTTTTTTAACATCATTAGTAACTGTTCCAGTTTTAGGATTTGGCATTAAACCTTTAGGTCCTAATACCTTTCCTAATTTTCCTAATGCTGGCATCATATCTGGTGTAGCTATCATTACATCGAAATCTAACCAATTTTCTTTTTCTATTTTTTCTAATATATCAGTATCTCCTACAAAATCAGCTCCTGCTTCTTTTGCAACTTTCGCAAAATCACCTTTTGCTACTACTAAAACTTTTTTGTTTTTTCCAGTTCCGTTTGGTAGTACTAATGCACCTCTTAATTGTTGCTCTGATTTTCTTGTATCAAGGTTTAATCTTACTGCCAACTCAACGCTTCCGTCAAAACTAGATATACTTGTTTCTTTTACTAATTTAACAGCTTCTTCTAAAGAATATAATTTATTTCTATCAACTTTTTCTGAAGCTACTGTGTATTTTTTACCTTTCTTCATTTTATACCTCCTAATGTGGTCAATGCGGATACTCGCTCCCACATAGGTAAACACCTATGTATTAATCTTCTATTTTTATTCCCATGTTTTTAGCAGTTCCTGAAATTATTTTCATTGCTGCCTCTACATCGTAAGCATTTAAATCTACCATCTTCATCTCTGCAATTTCTCTTAAAGTTGCTGTTGAAATTGTTGCTACAGTTTCATTATTTCCTTTTGTAGCACCTTTTTCAATTTTAGCAAACTTCTTTAAAAGGAAAGCTGCAGGTGGAGTTTTTAATTTAAAATCGAATGAACGATCATCATAAACAAATACTTCAACTGGTAGAACATCTCCCATTTTTTCTCTTGTTGCTTCATTGAATCTTGTACAAAATTCTTGTAAATTGATTCCAGCAGGTCCTAATGCAGTTCCAACCGGTGGAGCAGCTGTTGCCTTACCAGCAGTTATTTGTAATTTTACTTTTTTAGTAATTTGTTTTGCCACGAAAAACACCTCCTATTTATAATATTTTTTTCGCGAGTGGTAATAGTGATTCCGCAAAAAATCTCCCACTAATCTATACAATAATTCATATAGCAAAGTTATTTTAACACTATATTAAATCAATTGCAATAACTATTTATGCTTTCTCAACTTGAGAAATTGAAACTTCAACTGGAGTTTCTTGTCCAAATAAATCTATCAATACTTTTAATTGTTGTTTTTCAGCATCAATTTCACTTACTTTACCATACATATTCTTAAATGGTCCATCAATAACCTTAACTTTTTCTCCGTCTTTTAGTTCACTTCCAATGTCAAGTCTACTCATTCCCATATTTCCTAATATTCTATCAATTTCACCAGGTAACAAAGCAACTGGTTTAGCGCCTTTTCCTGAAGATCCGATAAATCCAGTAACACCTGGTGTGTTACGTACTACATACCAAGCTTCATCAGACATTATCATCTCAACTAATACGTAACCGGGAAACATCTTCTTAACTTTTTCCTTTTTTACGCCATCTTTTATTTCTATTTCAGTTTGTTCTGGAACAATAACTCTAAACATATAATCTTGCATGTTCATAGAGTTAATTCTCATTTCTAATTTCTCTTTTACTTTGTTTTCATGACCAGAATATGTATTTACTACATACCATAATTTATTATTTTCCATATACTATGCTCCTATCGTTCTTATGTATGCATTCACTAAGTCTAATCCTAAGAAAAATAATGCAAAGAATGCTACAAAAGAAATAGTTGTTATTGAGTACTTAACCATATCTTTTTTACTAGGCCATTTAACTTTACTAACTTCTTTTTTAACATCTCCGAAAAATTCTTTTAATTTCTTCATAAACACACCCTTTTCCAAAATAAAAACACTTATAAGTGCTTGCTAAGTACATATTAGCACACTAGTGTTTTTTAGTCAATATAATTTTAATATATTTTCTTTATCTTAATTCTTATTCTTTGTATAGCACTATCTATTGATTTATAACTTTTATTTAACATCTTTGATATTTCTTTATATTCAAATCCCTTAAGTCTTAAATTTAATACGTTTCTTTCTAATTGAGTTAGGTTATCTTTTATAAATAACATTAATTCATTTTTTAACTCTTTATCATCAAATTTTAAACTCGGATCACTATTCTTATCAAACAAAAAATCTATTAAAGATTTTCCATCTTCTTCAAAAGTAAAATCTAACGAAAAGGATTCATTAAGCGCTGAATGCTTTTTTCTATTAGCGCGTATAAATGCAGAATATAATTGTCTATCTATACACATATTAGCAAATGATGAGAATTGTGTGTCTTTTTTTCCTTTGTAACATTTAATAGCCTCGCTTAATCCTAACATTCCTTCTTGAAATAAGTCGTTATATTCTAATCCGACTTTTTTACTCTGAATTAAGTATTTTCTAACTTTTATATCTATTATGTTTTTATATTTATCATATATTATATTTGTTGCTTCTTCGTTATTTTCTCCAATTAGATATATTAATTCTTGATCATTGTACTCTTTATACATTATATCAATTCCTTTTCTCAAATATTTTATATATTAATATACCTGCAGCTACTGATGCATTTAAACTATTAACTTTACCTTTCATTGGTATTTTTACTATATAATCACAAGATTCTTTTATGATTCTACTCATTCCAAATCCTTCACTTCCTATTATTAAACAAACCGGGAAGTTATAGTTAATTTCATTATATCCTTGTTTTCCGTCTATATCTGTACCAACTATCCACAATCCTTTATCTTTTAGTTCGGATATTGCTGAATTTAAATTGGTAACCATACATATTTTCATATTACTTAGAGCTCCTGAGCTGGTTTTCATTACTGTTGAGTTTACTGAAACGCTTCTGTCTTTTGGTATGATTATTCCATCAACTCCTGCGGCTTCACAAGTTCTAATTATTGCCCCAAAATTATGAGGATCTTCTAAATGATCTAACATAACTATAAATGGATTACTATTTGATATAAGTTCTTTTAAAGACGAATATTGAAAATCAGGTACATCTAAAATTATACCCTGATGATTCATATTATCAATTTTATCTAATTCAAATTTTGGAACATATTTTATATTAATTTCTCTTTTTGTTAGTTCATTTATCATATCTTTATCATCAAATTTGTCCCAAATATAAGCTTTTAATATTTTTTGGTTATTATTCAATACTTCTTTTACCACGTTTTTTCCACCAATAAACATATAATCTCCTATTCTATACTTCTAATATATATTTTAATATTTCTGCTATTCTATCATAATCATTTTGCATATATAAATAGCCAATTAATGCCTCTAATGCTGTTGCATGTTTATAAGTTAATATGTCTGTATGCTTTGGATGAGAATTAACTTTTGTATTTCTTGCTCTTTTTATAATATCAATTTCTTCGCCACTAAATATGTCTTTTTCAGTTAATATTTCTAAAAACTTTGCTTGATTAACTGCAGATACATATTTTTTTGATTCATTTTGTAAATCATTTACTTTACAAATGTTTTTCTCTATTAAGTACTTTCTTATTTTTACCTCATAGACAGAATCACCTAAATATGCTAATACAAGCGGATTAATTTCTTTAATATTCATAATATCACCAATATAATTTTAGCATAAAAAAAGAAATATATGAAATTTCTTTTATGTTTCGTTATTTATTCTAATGTTAAATTCTCCATCTTTCGAATAAAGAAATTGTTCTCTGGCATACTTTGCTATATATTCTGGATCTTTTAATTTATTTGACTCTAAAGTTAATTCTTCTTCTTTATCTTTTAATTCTTCTAACTCTGCAAGATATATCTTTTTTTCTTTTCCTATTTCTAACATTTGACCCCACACAGAAAACATGTTAAATGCCAATAGTGTTATTAACCCTATGCATACTGTGCATATTAAAAATATTCTTCTTTTTGATTTTCTTGTTAATTTCTTTTGAGTCATATAATATCTCCTCAAAATTAGTATATCAATGCAAATATGATTAATCAATTATTTATATTACAATATATTTTTAATTGCCACTATTTAACATTATAAAAGATGCTTATTCAGCATCTTCTTTTTTATATTCAGATAATATTGCATCTTCAAACATTTGACGAGTTTCTGCATTTAATGGATGTGCAACATCTTCGTTTTCGTTGTTTTTATTCTTACGACTTGGCATTGCTAACATCAATTTATCTTCTTTTTCTATTATACGGATTCCTTTGATTTTAAAGCAATCATCTAATACTACTGTTGCTATACCCTTCATACGGCTGTTTTCACTTGATACTTTGTGAACTGATACAGATGTAATCTTCAAGAAAATCAACTCCTTCTGATTTAATTTTATCCATTTATTCATTAAATGTCAATATTTTAATTATTTTATAATATTTGATATATTTATGAACATTTCAATAGGTAAATATTCTGCTCTTACGTTGTCCTCGTATCCATTTGATTTAAGAATTTTTAATATATTTTCAAAGTCATATTTCTTTAAATTATTTTTTAAAGTCTTTCTTTTTTGAACAAAAGAATCTTTTACTAATTTAAAAAATATTTCTTCGTTTTCAAGATTAGTGGGCTTATCTTTTTTTTCTAAACACATAACTACGCTATCTACATTTGGAATTGGAGTAAATACAGTTCTACTAACATTAAATAATTTGTAAATTTTAAAGTAATAATTTAAATATATTGTAAGAGAATTATATTCTTTTGTTTTTGGCCTAGCCATAAATCTTTCCCCAACTTCTTTTTGTACCATTATTATCATCTTATCTACATCTATCTTATCGTTTATTATTTTTGTTATTATTGGGGTTGTTATGTAATAAGGTAAATTTGATATTATATATAAATTTTTATGTTCATATTTTTTAATATCTTCTTTTAAATTTCTTTTTAAGAAATCATCAAATATAATATTACTATCTATTTTCATTAAAGTTTCTTTTAGTGTATTATCTATTTCATAACCAATAAATTTGTTTGTTTTTTCTTTTATCTGCTTGGTTAACGCTCCGGCTCCACAACCTATTTCAATAACCAAAGTGTCATTATCTATGTCAACTGAATTTACTATCTTTTTTAGTATATTTTCATCATTTATAAAGTTTTGTCCAAACTTTTTTTTAAATCTAAATTTTTCTTCCATAATTCCTCCTAGAAAAAAACTCCAAATAGGAGTTAATATCCATATCTTAAAACTTCAAACGTAACGTTTCTTTGTCTTCCAAAATCATATATTTCTTGGCTTTTCTCTGTTGGAAACAGGATATCTATAAGGACCTCTCCGTTTCTCCACGCATCTCTCATTGCTCCACCAGTATCTAATACTATGCCTAATATTTCTCCTTCAATTCTTGGGCCAGTAACTCTAATTATTGTCCCGTATTTAAATTTACTTGGGGCAGCAGCCAATATTCTTACTTTACCATATGTTTTATCTTCGTATGTTATTGTTGTTGATTTAATTACTCCATCAACATATTCTGCAACTTTGTATCCAGTTGATGTTAGTCCACTAACACACCCATTACAATCGGGTCCATAAGCAGTAATTGTTCCATTAAACGTTTCAATTACATTATACTTCTTTGTTTCTTCGTTTATTGCAATTTCTTTTGAATCTTTCATATATGGCACTGAGTCATATTTAAAAAATGAACTTAGTGTTGATGAAGCATTATCAAAATCTGATAATGCACTTATGTATAATGACGCGCTAAAAATGACGATTATAGCAGATAAAAACTTTAATATTTTTATTCCTTTTTTCTTCATTTTAATACACCTCTTGATATACAAAATATTAGCATATTTATATATCTAAGTCAAATAACCGAACAGCTGTGTTGGTGGTTATATTTATTACATCTTCATAGTTTATATTTTTTATTTCAGCAATATATTTTCCAATATGCTCTATGTTTGTTGGATCATTCTTTTTTCCCCGATTTGGTTCTGGCGTTAGATATGGAGAATCCGTTTCTAAAACTATATCTTTAATGTCTAATTTTTGAATTACATCTTTTAATTTTGAATTTTTAAAAGTTATAATTCCTCCAACACCTATTTTATATCCTAATTTAATAAATTCACTTGCTGTTTCATAACTACCAGAAAAAGCATGTATTATTCCTTCTAGATTATATTTTTTAAGTATATTTAAAATATCTTCTGTTGCTTCTCTGTTGTGTATTATAACTGGCAATTTAAATTCAGTTGCTATATCTAATTGATTAGTAAATATTTTAATTTGTTCATCTTTATTACTTTTATCATAGTAATAATCTAAACCTATTTCTCCTATAGCTACTATATTGTTTATATTTGATTTTATAAAATCAATATATTCATTATTATTATTAATTTCTGTTGGATGTATTCCAATACTAGCAAATATATTTTTATATTTTTTTGATATATCTATAACTTCAATATTACTTTTGAGATCACATCCACTGTTTATTGCATATATGTTTTTATTTGACATATTGCCAAATAAATCTTCTAAATTCTCATAATATTCTTCATATAGATGGCAATGTGTATCTATAATCATAAAATCACCTCATAAGAAAATTATACCATAAGGTATAATTTATATTTTCAACATAGTCATTATTACTTGTATTGGCTTATATATAAACACTATTATTTCGTTTTCATATTTTATAATAGTTCCAAGTATGAAATCATATACAATTGGTCCGACAAAATACCATGCTCCTAAAAATAGTGTAAGCTTAATAACTGCAATATCAAGTTTTACAAGCCTTAATATAAGATTAATTAAATAAGATATTATTCCTATTGAAAGTCCCGCTATTAATAATGGTAAGATTATATCCAATAAAAACCTCATTTATGATACCTCCTATTCTTAAATATTATATCATAAAAATTATTTACTCATTTATAATTCTTATAAATAATGGCTCAGGAGCGTTAAGTTTACTTCCCTTTTTTAATCCACCAAAAGTTTTAACGCTATCATAACTTGTTACATCCGTATTTAGTTGACCAAATATTCTTTCGGATGTTGCTGGTATAAAAGGTTTTAAAAGTATTGCTGATATTCTTAAAGATTCTAATATGTTATATATTATTGTAGATAATCTATCTTTCTTACTTTCATCTTTTGCTACTATCCATGGGGCTGTTTCATCTATGTATTTATTACATTTTCTTAATAAATCAAATATTGCTTCTAAAGCTTCATTTGCTCTTAATGAATTCATTTTTTCATCAACAATTTTATATAAATTAGATGCAGTATCTATTAAATCTTTATCTATATCTTCATGTTTTTCTTCATTTATTACTTCGCTATCGAAATATTTTAATGACATATTTATAGTTCTGTTTAATAAGTTACCTAGTACATTTACTAAGTCTGAATTAGTTCTTGAAATTAAGGCTTCCTCTGAGAAAGTACCATCATTTCCAAAAGGAACTTCTCTTAATACGAAATATCTTAATGGATCAACTCCATATTGTGATATGTATTCTCTTGGGTCTTTATAATTTCCTGCTGTTTTTGAGATTCTGTCACCGCCATTTAAAACTAACCAACCGTGCCCAAATACTTTTTTAGGTAATGGTAAATCTAAAGCCATTAACAATGCCGGCCATATGATTGTGTGAAATCTAACGATTTCTTTTCCCACTAGATGCAAGTCTGCTGGCCAATATTTTTTATATAAAGAATCATCATCACTAGCATATCCAAGAGCTGTAATATAGTTTGTTAATGCGTCTATCCAAACATATATTACATGCTTTGGATCAAACGTTACTGGAACTCCCCACTTAAAAGTTGTTCTAGATACACATAAATCTTCTAATCCTGGTTTAATGAAATTATTTAACATCTCATTTTTTCTTGACTCTGGTTGTATAAAATCAGGGTTTTCTTCATATAATTTAATTATTCTATCTTGATATTTAGATAATTTAAAGAAATAACTTTCTTCTTTTACCAAATAAACATCTCTGCCGCATTCTGGACATTTGCCATTTACTAATTGTCCTTCTGTCCAAAAAGACTCACAAGGAGTACAATATTGTCCTTGATATTCTCCTTTATAAATATCACCATTTTCATATAATTTATTAAATATTTTTTGAACTGCATCCTCATGATATTTATCTGTTGTTCTAATAAATTTATCATAACTTATTCCTAAGCTCTTCCATAAATCTTTAGCGTTTTCTACTATTGCATCTACATATTCTTTTGGACTAACTCCTTTGTCCTTTGCTTTATTTTCTATTTTTTGTCCGTGCTCATCTGTACCGGTTAAAAAATATACATCATATCCAGTTAATCTTTTATATCTTGCAATTGCATCAGCAATTATTGTTGTATAACAATGTCCTATATGAAAGTTAGCACTAGGATAATATATAGGTGTTGTTATATAATACTTTTCCATTTCATTCATCTCTCTTTCCTGTGGAACCAAGTCCACCTTTTCTTACGTTATTTATTTCTTTTTCTTCGTCTGCCAATAAAAATTTAGTAAATATTCCTTGACATATTCTATCACCAATTTTTATAGCAAAATCTTCAGTTCCTTCGTTTTGAAGTTTAATATACATATGTCCTTCGTTTTCAATATTGTTATAAAAATCACTTTCAATTATTCCAATTTGATTGCACATTCGTACATTATATTTGAAGCCAAAACTGCTTCTATTTATCAACATTAACATTTCATCTTCATTCATAATTACTTTTATTCCAAGAGGTATTTTAATACTTTCTCCTGGCTTTAAAACAAAATCTATAATAGATTCAAAATCATATCCAGCACTGAACTTTGTTTTTCTTACTGGAATATTATATTTTTCATAAGAAGAAACATCTTTACCAGTTGCTTTTTTATATTCTTCGTATGAAACTTTCTCAAATTTTCTCATAATATACCTCCTTAAAATAAAAAACCATGATCTAAGGGTGCTTAAGCACGGTTCCACCTTAGTTCATAGTTATCTATGCACTTAAATCCTTAACGCAGATATACGATTTGCTCCAGAACCATACTCAATAACACTTTATTATCTCTTTTCACCATTCGAGACTCTCTTTGAATTAGTAATTATTTACAATTTCCTTCACTGCAATTACATATGAATTATAACATATTTTTTATTTTTATCAAATACTATTTTATTGTCAAATTACTTTTAATAAATCTAATATATAATATATCCAGTGTCTTTCTAAATTATTTGTATTTAAAGTTATTCTTAGTCTTTTAAATGAATATGATAATTTAAAATCTTTACATATTTTATATGCTTTTACGAACAACTCATCTGCATGTAGTTCATTAGTCATTTTCTCATTAAAAATAATTTCTATACTTTTATCCATTTGTACTACTTTTTCTATTCCGTTTTTTGATTTTAAATTTTCAAATAATTCTTCATGCATATATATAATTATATTTTCACTAACTTTACCAAATCTATCTTCTATTTCAGATTTTATTTTACTTAGTTTTTCATAACTATTTATTTCATTTATTTTTTTATGAATTTCTATTTTTAAACTATCTTCTTTTACATATTCATCACTAATATGTGTTTCAACATTAAGTAAATTTGGTTCTTCATCGTCTTCTTCTATAACTTCAATGCCTTTTAATTTATTTACTTCTTCGTTTATCATCTTAGTATATAGTTCTATTCCAACGCTATCTATAAATCCGGATTGCTCTTGCCCTAATATATCTCCAGCTCCTCTTATTGATAAATCTCTCATTGCTATAGAAAAACCACTTCCTAATTGAGCAAATTCTTTAATTGAACTTAATCTCTTTGTTGCTATTTCGCTTAATATTTTTTTCTTACTATACATTAAATATGCATACGCTATTCTGTTGGTTCTTCCGACTCTTCCTCTTATTTGATACAGCTGACTTAATCCAAACTTATCTGCATCAACTATTATCAGTGTGTTTACGTTTGGAATATCTATTCCAGTTTCAATAATAGTTGTACACAATAAAACATTGAATTCTTTATTAATAAATCTATCCATTATGTCTTCTATTTCTGTTTTATTCATTTTTCCGTGAGCATATCCAACTTTTATATTAGGTATTAATTTTTTTATTTCGTTTATTTTATCTTCAAACTCATTTATTTTATTACATAATATATATACTTGTCCATCTCTAGATAATTCTTTATATATTGCATCTTTTATTACATAATTATTTTCTTCTAATACATAAGTTTGAATTGGATATCTGTTGCTTGGAGGTGTACTGATTAAAGCTAAATCTCTTATTCCAACCATGGACATTTGAAGAGTTCTAGGTATAGGTGTTGCTGATAAAGTTAATATATCAATATTTGCTTTATATTTTTTAATTTGTTCTTTTTGATTTACTCCAAATCTTTGTTCTTCATCTATAACAAGCAATCCCAAATCACTAAATTCAACATCTTTACTCAAAATTCTATGTGTTCCTATAAGTAAATCTATTTTGTTATTTTTTAAATCATTTAATATCTTAATTACTTCTTTTTTTGTAGTAAATCTATTTAATAATGCAATATTAACTGGAAAACTTCTAAATCTTGATATTGCGGAATTATATTGTTGGTTAGAAAGTATTGTAGTTGGGCATAAATATGCTACTTGCTTGCCTGAATATATTGCTTTAAATATAGCTCTAAAAGCCACCTCTGTTTTTCCATATCCAACATCCCCACATAGTAGCATATCCATTGGATATTCTTGCTCCATAGCTTCTTTAATTATCTTTGTAGCCTTTAATTGATCTTCAGTTTCATCATAAATAAATTCACTTTCAAATATTGCTTGCTCTAGAATATCTTTTTTAAATGCAAATCCTTGTTTTAATTTTCTTTCTGCTGCGACCTTTATTAATTCTTGAGCAATACTTTCAAGTTTGGCTTTTATTCTGTATTTTGTTTTAGCCCATTCAATTCCATTAAGTTTATTTAATTTTGGAGAACTTCCTTCATTTGAAGAGTACTTGGTTATTAAATCAATCTTCTCAACAGGAATATATAATTTATCATTACCGCCATATTTTATTTGTAAATAATCTTTAATTACACTTCCTTTTTTCAAGGCTATTATTCCCAAGTATACACCTATTCCGTGCATATTATGTACTACGTAATCTCCAATGGATAATGAATCTATATTTGATATTTTTGTACCATATTTAAATTTGCTTTTATACGTGTTTTTCACTTCAACATTCTTAAATAAATTTGATTCAGATAATACTACTAAGTTATCAATAATATAACCACTCTCTATGGGACTAATAACTACATTTATCTTATTATTTTTTACGTTTTCGTAGTTTGAAATATATATTGGATACTCTATATATTTCTTTAAATTATTTGCTTGATGTTCATTTTTTAAACAAATAATTATTGTTTTATTTTCTGATAAATACATACTAATATCTGTATTTAATTGTTTAAAATCATCGTTATAATTTTTTACACTTTCACAATTATAATTGAATTCATTATCAATTTTTAAGTTTGGTAACAATTTATTTGTATCAGATATATATATTTCAGTATTCGAATATATATCATTTAGTTCATACATATAATCGTTTTCTTCTTTGTTTATTTCGCTATAATTTGTCATTTCTTCACTAAGCAATAAGTATGAATTATATATTTGATCATAATCCGAATATACTATTGTTGGGTTATTTAAATATTCTTTTATATTATTTGTTTTAATATACTTCTTTAGATTTTTTTGCTTTTTTTCATCAATAAATTTATCTATTATAAACTCATCAATCGGAAATATATCTATTGATTCTGTTTTGTTAATAGTTAATTGTGTATTGATATCAAAATATCTTATTGATTCTATTTCATCACCAAAAAACTCAATTCTTATTGGGTTTTCTTCATTAATTGGAAATATATCTAAAATATATCCTCTATTAGATATCTCACCGGTTTTTGTTACCAGGCTTTCAGTTTGATAACCGATTCTACATAAATTTCTATATAAGTCTTCTTTGTTTTTATTATCTCCAACTTTTAATTTTATTAGACTTTCTTTCCAAGTATTTTTATTTGGTAAATATCTTAATAATCCCATCAAGTTTGTAATTACTACTTTTTTATTTTTATTAAATACAATATTATTTATTGTTTCTAGTCTATTTATTTTTAACTCTGGGCTTGTAATTGAGGCTTCACTTGTAACAAAATCATCCATTTCAAATAAAAATACATTTTTGTTGTAATTTATAATAGAATTATATAGTTTATTTGATTCATATATACTGTTTGTAACCACCAAAACATCAGAATCGGTATTTTTATATAATTCATTTATATAAATTGATTCTAATTCAATATTAAGTCCATATATAATTGTCTTACCATTTTTTGGCATTTCAAACTTTATCATATTAATCACCATTACCTGGAAAAAGATACATTTTAAATGTACCCACCCGTTTATTTTTTATTATATTTGTTCATTAATTCTTCAAAACTAACGCTTAAGTATTCCTCAATTATTTCCGTAGCCTTTTTTATCACTTCATTAAGTGTGATTTTTTCATCTTTATTAAATTTTCCTAAAACATAGTTTTTTGCATCTATATTCTTATCACTTGATATTCCTATTTTTAATCTTTTATATTCGTCTGTTTTAAGACTTTGTTCAATATTTTTTAATCCATTGTGTCCAGCTGAACTGCCGGATGGTTTTAATCTATATCTTCCTAAATCTAAATCCATATCATCATTAATTATTATTATATCTTCTAGTTTTATATCATAATAATTAATATATTTATTTATTACTTCCCCAGAGAGATTAATATAGTTTTGAGGTTTCAATAACATAAATTTATTTCCTGATATATCGCACTCACAGAATAATCCATTGAATTTCTCTTTTAAATTTGGATTTCCTATTTTTTTTAATAATTCATCAATAACCATAAACCCAACATTATGTCTTGTGTTTTCATATTCCTTACCAGGATTTCCAAGACCAACTATTAATTTCATAAAACCTCCTTAAATTATTTCCCGGGAAATAATTTTATTACTTTATATACTTCACTCTTTGATATGTTTCTGTCTTTAGCAACCAATTTCATTGCTTCTTTTTCATTATATCCTTCATTTATGTATTTATTATAATGATTTTCAATTGTTATTTCCGAATAATCTATTTCCTCTTTATTTCCTTCAATTACCAATACATACTCTCCCTTTGGCTCACCGATTTCGTTAAGTATTGAACTTGTTTGACCTCTATATATTTCTTCAAATTTTTTACTTATTTCTCTTGAAATACTAATATTTCTTTCTCCAAAAATTTGATAGATGTCTTTTAAAGTCTCTTTTATTCGGTGAGGAGCCTCATATAATATTGTAGTATATATATTATTCTTTAAGTTTTTTAATTCTTCTCTTCTTTTTGATTGTTTGCTGTTTAAAAATCCGTAAAATAAAAACTTATCTGAGTCTAATCCTGAGACTATCAACGCCGGTATTAAAGCGGTTGCGCCAGGAATAGCAACAACATTATATCCTTTTTCTACAATTGTTTTTACACAAAAATTTCCAGGATCACTGATCAAAGGAGTTCCTCTATCTGATACCAATGCAATATTTTTACCCATTGATAAATACTCTATCATTTTTTCAACACTTAGATTTTCGTTAAATTTATGTGCAGATAACAAAGGTTTTTTGATATTGTAATGATTTAATAAATTTGATGTTACTCTTGTGTCTTCAGAAAAAATCACATCAACTTCATTTAAAATTTGTACTGCCCTATATGTAAAATCTGATAAGTTGCCTATAGGTGTTGACACTAAATACATTGTTTGAGTTCCATTATAACTTTTCTGACTCATAACATCCTCCTTTAAATTATTTCCCGGGAAATAATTATTCGATGCTTACTGTAATATATTCTTCATCATTTGTAAAGATAGTATAGCTTCTTTTTAATATATTTAATTCTACAACTCTACCTTCTTTATTCTGATATTTTACTCTTTCCCCAATATTTGGTAATTGTTTTCTATATTCTTCATATACTTCATTTTCATAATTTAAACAACATAGGAGTCTTCCACAAGAACCATTTATTTTTGCCGGATTTAGAGATAAATTTTGCATTTTTGCCATATTTATAGATATAGAATCAAAATTTGATAAATAGCTTGTACAACACAGAGTTCTTCCGCAAGGTCCCAATCCACCCACTTCTTTTGCCTTGTCTCTTACACCTATTTGTCTCAACTCTATTCTTGTTTTAAATATTGACGCTAATTCTTTGGCCAAATCTCTAAAATCAACTCTAGCATCGGATAGAAAATGAAACATTAATTGTTCTCTTTGATAAGTAAAACTTGCATCAATTAATTTCATTTCAAGCTTATATTTTTCAATTAATCTTTCACATTCCTTCATAGCTCTTTTTGCTTCTTGTTGATTTTCATTGTTTTTTTGTTCATCTTCATGTGTTGCCAATCTTATAACTCTTTTTAATGGTAGATTTAAACTTTGTTTATTCTTTTCCATTATATTGGTAACAACTTTCCCAAATTGTGTTCCTCTTTCTGTTTCAACTATAACATTTATATTTGTTTCCAAATTTAAATTATTTGGATCAAAAAAATAAATTCTACCACCATCTTTAAAAGATATTCCAATAACATTAATCATATTATTCCTCCATACTAATTATAAGACTATCAACAAGCAAGTTTATATTTGCATTATTTTTTATATACAACTCCGCTTCAATTATCTTGTTTAATTTATTTATTATGTTTTTTAAATCCCTCTTATTTGATATTTTTTTAATAAGTTCTTCATAATCATCATAATATATGAGCTTATTATTTAATTTGTACTCTATTACATCTCTATAAAACAAAATTATACATTCAAAAAAATTTATTATTAGATTTTTGTCTTCAATGTAATCAATAAAATAATTTTTTGCTGTTAATATTAATTTTTTTCCATCATTTTCATATTTTTCTACAAATCTAATTACATTGTTTATAAATTTTTTGTTTTCATCTGTTATACTGGTTGAATTAGTTATTTTAAATACCGTAAACATTATTTTATTTATGGTAATATTTTCTTTGCTTTCTAAGGAACTTATATATTCCTCAACATTGTTTTTTTTAAAATTTATTACTTGACATCTTGAAACAATTGTAGTCAAAACTAAATTAATGTTATTAGTTATTAAAATCGCGATTATTCCTTCTTCTGGTTCTTCTAAAAATTTTAATAGACTATTTGCGGCAGACTTATTTAATTTTTCTACTTCATATATTATATATACTTTTTTATCGGATTCAACAGGTTTTTTACCAAAATCTTTTTGTAGTTCTTCAAGTTGTTCCTTTTTTATCCATAATCCATCAGGATATACTTTTTTCAAATCCATATGATTTCCATCATCTATTTTTTTACAAATATCACAATCGTTGCTTTCATCTATTGTCTTATGCTCGTTGCATAAAATTTTTTTTATAAATGATATTATCATTTTTTCAGCATAAACGTTTTCATTTGTATTAAATAAATATGCATGTGATAGTCCTTTTTTTATTGCCCCTTTTAATTGAAAATAAACAATATTGTCAAAGTTTTTATACTCATCAAGCATTTTAATCACATCTTTTCTTTGTTATGATATCTTATCGCGATTTATAAGGGCCATAGATAAAGTCATGGAATCTAAATATTCCATATCTGCCCCAACCGGTATCCCTCTTGCAATTTTTGTAACTATAACATCTTCTTTTTCTAATATTTTTGAAATATATAAAGCGGTTGTTTCTCCTTCTAAAGTAGAATTTATTGCCATTATTATTTCTTTTATATTTTCTTCTTTTATTCTTTTTAACAACGTATTTATAGATATATCCTCTGGGCCTCTACCTTCTGATGGAGATATTAATCCATTCAAAACATGATATTTTCCATAAAAACTTCCTGTTTTTTCTATTGATATTATATCTTTAGAATCTTTTACTACACATAATGTGCTTTTATCTCTATTATTATCCTTACAAACAAAACAAGCATCATCTTCAGTTATATTACCACATATGCTGCATTCCTTTATTTTGATTTTTACATCAATGATAGATTGTGAAAATTTTTCAATTTCTTCTTCTTCCATGTTCATTATTGCGAAAGCTAATCTTTCAGCACTTTTTTCCCCAATACTAGGCAATTTTTTTAATGAATCTATTCCAGAAGTTAAACTTTCTGGATAATTCATTATAATAT
>Ga0209373_10002058_pt1 | contig 21223 bp, 15 predicted proteins | sample Higcelweek5metaG_FD_187173 | JGI IMG/M metagenome (GOLD analysis project Ga0209373, IMG submission 187173) | Freshwater pond sediment microbial communities from the University of Edinburgh, under environmental carbon perturbations - High... | ecosystem: Environmental > Aquatic > Freshwater >... | reverse complement strand
ATGAAGTCGGTGTTCATATCGCAGATGTGTCCCACTACGTTAGACCAGACAGTATACTAGACAAAGAAGCTTATAAAAGAGGCACTTCTGTATACCTAGTCGACCGTACAATACCAATGCTTCCAGAGGTTCTCTCTAATGATTTATGTAGTTTGAAACCAGATATAGACAGACTTACCTTCTCTATAATATTTGAAATAGATAAAAATGGAATTATTCACAAAGAGTGGACAGGTAAAACAATTATAAATTCTGATAAAAGATTCTCTTATGAGGAAGCTCAAAGCTCTATAGATAACAAAGATGGATTGTTCCATCAAGAATTAACTACTCTGAACAACATCGCAAAGAAACTAAAAAAGGAAAGATTCCAAAATGGTGCTATATCATTAGAGCAAGATGAGGTAAAAATAATACTCGACCAGACTGGCGTACCAATAGAGGTTGTTCTCAAGGTTCGTCAAGATACAAATAAAATGATCGAGGAACTTATGCTCCTGGCTAATAGAAGGATCGCTGAGAAGATGTCTGTAAAGAAGAAAGGTCAAGCTGACAACATCTTCTTATACCGTATTCATGATTTGCCAAACAAAGACAAGATGCAAGACCTCGCCAACTTCCTAAAGAAACTTGGATACAAACTCTCTCTTAAGAATGGAATTATACCTTCCGAAGAAATAAATATGCTTATCCATAAATTGGAAGACAATCCCCTTCGTGATACTGTCCACACGGCTATTATCCGTACAATGGCAAAAGCCATATATTCCACTAAGAATATAGGTCACTACGGATTAGCATTCAAATACTATACCCACTTTACTTCCCCTATTCGTAGATACCCTGACGTTGTAGTTCATAGAATACTAGAATCAAACATAGAAGGTAAAATAATTCCAAATGATAAATTAAGAAAATATCAAGATATAAGTTTAGAAACGTCACAGAGAGAGAAAGAAGCAGCCGAGGCAGAGAGAGCTTCTATCAAATATAAACAAGTAGAATACATGTCTTCAAGAATTGGAGATATATTTGACGGCATAATCACTGGGGTTACTGAATGGGGTCTCTATATAGAAGAAGCTCTAACTAAATGCGAAGGTATGGCCCCTATGAGAAGCCTCGAGAATGATTATTATATTTTCGACAAGAAGAATATGTGTGTCTTCGGAAAGAAAACGCACAAGAAGTACATGCTCGGTGATAAAATACGATTCAAGGTTATAAAAGCTGATATGAATAAGAAGACGATCGATTACTTAATAATTAAAAAGTAAGAGATTATGAATAGAATTTTAAAAATAATATTGATATTGTTTATAATAATTTCAATATGCTTTTTATTCTTTTATTTTCTTGATAAAAAAATTTCAAATATAAATAAAGAGGCCCAAGTGGCTCAAGCACTAAAAGCAGAGTCTTCTAAAAAGAAAGATTCGATTAAAACAACTACATTATTCTTTGTCGGTGATATGATGCTCGCTCGTGGGGTCCAAAGTTCTGTGAGTAAGAATTTTGATGGTGATTATAATAGACTTTTTGAAAACCTAGGAGAATTAAAAGAAGCCGATATCCTATTTGCCAATCTAGAGGGAGGCATCTCTGATAAGGGCAAAAATGTCGGTAGTAAATACTCTTTCCGAATGGATCCGAAAGTCTTACCAGCTATAAAAAATTCTGGAATTGATATATTATCTTTCTCCAATAATCATGTAGGAGATTGGAGTATAGTAGCCTTTAAAGACACTCTGACAAGATTAAAAGAAAATGGAATTCTACATGTAGGAGCTGGGTTCAATAAACAAGAAGCTATAAATCCGACTATTGTAGAGAAAAATAATATCAAATTTGGATTTATAGGATTTACTGATGTCGGACCTAACTGGCTAAAAGCTACGGAGAAAGATGCTGGGGTTCTCCTAGCTAGTGACCCTCTATTCCCTAGTATAGTTAAAAAGGCTAAAGAAGAATGTGACGTACTAATAGTTTCAATACACTGGGGTGAAGAATATAAGAAAATTCATAATAAAAGACAAGAGTTTTTAGCATATACAGCGATAGATAATGGTGCAGATATAATCATGGGACATCACCCACACGTAATTGAAGATATAGTGGAATACAAAGGCAAAACCATAGTATACTCACTGGGTAATTTCATTTTTGATCAATATTTTTCAGAAGACACAATGAAAGGAATGCTATTCGAAGCTACATTTGAGGGTACAAATTTAATAAACACAGAACAGAAAGAAATTATTCTCAATAGGAATTATCAACCAAATAAAATATCTGAAAAAGAAATAGAAAATAAAATTATTGTAAATAATAATTGCCCCAAGCCAAGCAAGCAATTCATAGATATGTCTCTATACAACATAGGAAAGACAAACCCTCTAATGGAGTTATATTACGTACCAGATAACTTAATTCCACTTGATAAAAGTATTTCAAATGAAGGACTTTGCCTTAAGGAAAATATAAGAGATGCTTTTGTTCAAATGAAGAATGATGCGGAAAAAGATAATGTTTCCATAAAGATAACTTCTGCTTTTAGATCATACGATACTCAGAAATTATTATTTACAACAAAAGAAAAAACAAGTGGTAATGCTGGAATGTATTTAGCAGAACCAGGACATTCAGAGCATCAGCTTGGAACAGCGATAGATGTTTCTGGGGCTTCAATAAATTATAAAAGAGCTACCGTTGAATTCGAAAACACAATAGAAGACATCTGGCTTAAGAATAATGCTTACAAATATGGATTTACTCAAAGCTATCCCAAGGATAAAGAATCTATAACTGCTTACGCTTATGAGCCCTGGCATTATCGATATATCGGAATAGAAAATGCAAAACATATAAATGATAATAAAATAACTATACTAGAATTCCTCGGATCTATAAATAAAAATTAAAACTCCTTAGACACTATCTAAGGAGTTTTAATTTGTCTCTATTTTATTTTGCGTAACTTGTGGCATCTTCGAGATGGATAGAGAGGAGCTTGGATGCACCTTCGGCGCTCATAGTCACTCCGTAGAGGACTTGCGCTCGAGACATGGTCTCGCGATTATGAGTCACAACTACAAGCTGAGAATACTTGGAAAGGTTTTCTAACATATTCCCATATTTACGAGAATTAGCTTCGTCGAGAGCTGCATCAGTCTCATCTAGAACTAAGAATGGAGGAGGATTTACTTGTGAAATAGCAAAAAGTAATGCGATAGATGTAAGTGAACGTTCACCCCCTGAGAGCATGTGTAGGTCTTTCACTTTTTTCTGAGGCAAGGTTACGTTGATCTCTATACCCCTCTCAAACCCAAGCTCAGACTCCTCCTCTTCCTTTTCTTCCATATCTTCATCATTCTCTTTTATACTTTCATCATTCTTCTTAATCTTCTTATGCTCCATTGTTACAGAAAGGAAAGCACTGCCTCCACCAAACATAAGTGCGAAGAATTCTTGGAATTGTTTATTTATTTTGCTTACACCTTCTTTAAATTCTTTATCCAGAGTCCCCTTGAGATCAGCAATGAGAGTTTGCAACGATTCTATGCTTAGATTTAAATCATTTAATTCTTTTGCAAGGAAAGCATCTCTATCTACAGTGTCTTTATATTCCTTCATTATATCTCCACCACTTCCACCACCTGCATCTTCAAGTTTTATTTTAATCCTTTCTATTTTTCTACGAATTTCATCTTGCTTACTTCTAACTACTTCTCCTTCAAATGACTGATGCGCATAAGATAACACATCATGACCTATCAGAGTTCCTGCTTCTACCAACTCCATCTCAAAAGCATTCTTTATCATTGCTAATTTTTCTTCCTCAAAAGCAAGTGAATGTATTTCAGAAACTACATCATTCTTCTCTCTGAGAAGTTCATATAAAACTCTTTCTTTATCTCGAAGAGCATAGCCTCTCTCTTGTTCTTTGCTTTTTAATTCCCCAACAACAGAAGTTATGTTACTTTCTTTCTCTTTCAATCCTTCTATCGTAGCGATTATATCTCGCTTGGTATTCTGCATTTCTTGATATTCAGGATCTTCTTCTATTAGTAAAGGTTTGATTTCGGTATTATCCACATTACTATCATTATGAAGATTCCTAATTTTAGATTTAATATTTTTAAGAACTTCTACCACACTTGTTATATCTTCTAATAGGATAGCTTCATCTATTTCAATCTCTAGACTATTTACAAATTCTTTCCACTCTGAAACAGAGATAACTTTTTCTTTTACTTCTACGATTCGAGAGAATCTCCTCTCTATACCTTCGATAATACCCTCTATACGTCCGAGCTTTCGGGCCTGCTCATCTTTCTCTGTACGTAAAGAATAAAGTTCCCCTTCGTATACTTTTATCTGCTTTAAGTTTTCGCTTTCTACTTGATCTTCATCTTTTTCTTTTTTAATCGAATCTATTCTTTCATCCAAAGAAACACCCTTCTCGTCTAAAACACGACGCTTATGAGTAAGCCTCTCTACTTCCTTATTTACGTATGTCCCCTCTGCTGATAAATAGTTTTTATATAATTCACGAAGTTCATTACGCATTTCTTCCGCTTTTTCTACTATGGCTACCTGCTTCTTTAGGAAAGCTAAGTGCGGGGCTATCTCACGCCTTAATGAACCAATCTCTTTTATATTGAAAGTTGTCTTTTCGAGCTTTCTCTCAGATTCCTTTATCCTGTATTGATAAACCTTGAGCCCTAGTGCGTCTTCTATCATATATCTCCTGTCTTTATTCGAAGCATTTAGAACTCTATCTGCTTCCCCTTGAGAGATAATATGATGACCAGAAGATCCAATATTTACAGAAGAAAGTAAATCAACTACATCCTTAAGACGAACCTCTGTATTATTAATACTGTATTTATTTCCTCCATCAGCAAAAACTTCTCTACTAATAGTAACCTCATCATAATCAAGAGAAACGCCAAGTCCGCTATTTGTAAAAGAAAAAATTTTCTTACTATTATCAAAAGTTATAGACACAAGAGCGCGGTTTGCAGAAGATAAATTCTTTGACCCCTTAAATATTAGATCAACACCACCCTTTCCTCGAAGAGATTTCATAGACTGCTCTCCAAGTACAAAACGCATAGATTCTACTATGTTTGATTTTCCAGATCCATTTGGACCAACAATTGCAGTTATGGGAGTATCGAAAGAGACAGAACTTTTTCTGCCAAAGGATTTAAAACCAGAAAGTTCGATACTTTTTAAAGTCATCATTTAAGTTTAGTCTAACCAGTCCTTAGCTTCTAATGCACTCCTAGCGGCGGCTTGCTCTGCCTCTTGCTTGGAGTGACCTTTACCTTCAGCGATACGATCGATTCCGAAGAATATACCAACAGTAAAACTCTTGTCGTGATCAGGGCCTGATTCGTGAAGAACTTTATAAGAAGGAGTTACATTTAGATATTCTTGAGATTTTTCCTGAACAAGACTTTTCGCGTCACGCCATAATTTCTTTGCTACTATTTCATCAATCTTTCCAAATAATGTTTTCGCAATAAACTTTTGAACCACATCATAACCTTGATCAAGGTAGACGGCTCCAACGAATGATTCATAAGTATTCGCAAGTATATAGCTACGAGCTTTTCCTATATCTTTGGCTTCTCCTTTTGATAGAAGTAGATAATTATTCATACCGAGGGATAGAGCAACCTCACCGATAATAACAGCATTCACAAGAGCGGAACGGTAAGCAGTGAGCTCACCCTCGTCCTTATCTCCATATTTATTATAAAGATAATCAGTTACCACAAGTTCAAGAACTGCGTCACCGAGGAATTCTAATCTTTCATTATGAGAAAGCTTTAACCCTGTGTTCTCATTTATATATGAACGATGAATAAAAGCTTGCTCAAGCAACTTCTTGTTATTAAAAATAATTCCTGTATTTTTCTCGAAGGCTGGAAAATCTATCATAATTCTAATGTTTTTACTGATTAATTTTTGTAAGTGACTCTATTGATTTAGTTAAGAGAGGTATCATGTTTTCGTACATTTTAAGTCCTGGAACTTCTTCTATGGGGAACCATTGCACGTCATCTAAACCACCATTATCTTTTTCTAGAGTTAAATCTCCATAATCTGCCTCACCAAGGAAGAAGACTACTTGCTTGCGGATTTTACCCTTCTCTGGATGAGAAGCTATATATTCGTTCCTCCCGAGTAATTCTTTGATCTTAATATCTACACCCATTTCTTTCTTGATAGCTCTTATCGCTCCATCTTCTTCTGTCTCGTCATCCTTAACTCCACATTTAGATAAAGTCCAGTAACCAAATACATCGTGAACAAAAGCAAAATATATCTTCTCATCACTTTTAGCATAAACCACAGCACCGGCTTTCTTCTCTATTGGGAATTTTGCTGGATCTGTTTCAAAGTGCTTCTTCTTACCCTTCTCATCTTTACCTGGCTCACCTATTTCTTTATAAACACCACCAAGAACTCCATTAACAAAACGACTAGAATTCTCTCCTCCAAAACTTTTAGCGAGTTCAATAGCCTCATTAATAGCAACCTTGGGAGGTACTTCACTACGATCACCGAAAAGCAATTCATAAAGACCAATACGAAGAATATTCCTATCAACAACTGAGATTTTATCTATAGGCCAATCTGGGGCAGCTTTCTCTATGATTTCATCGATTATTGCCTTTTTCTTTATAATACCTAAAAAAAGCTCACCCATGAATTGTGAGTCATCAAGCCCTGGACCAAACTCTTCTATAACACGATCAAGAATCTCCGAAGTATCTACATCTTTTGATGCATTGAAGTCCCATTCAAAAAGAGACTGAAGAACAATTGATCGTGAAAGGTGCCTGTTTGCCATAATACAAAAATAAAAAATTATTTCTTCTTAGCTTGTTTTTTTTCTGCCTTTTTAACAACATCAACGACTTTACGTCCTCGATAAAAACCACAATTCTTACAAAGTACATGAGTCTCTTTTGGAGCTTCACAGTTTGAACACTTAGTAAAAACCTTAGCTTTTAAAGCATGATGTGATCGGCGGTTCCCTGTATGGGAACGTGTGTGTCGCATTCGTATTACCATAATATATACAATATCAAATTTTCCTAAAATATGCAATAACATAAGGAATCAATGATTGTTTGTTTTTTTTAGCCATAGTGATATTATAAAGAAATGGAAAACACAAATAAACTAGAACATATTCGTCACTCACTGGCTCACTTATTAGGAGCTTCTATTATGGAACTTTACCCAGATTCCAAGCTTACACTTGGTCCTGCTGTGGATAATGGGTTTTATTATGACGCAGACATTACTGGTAAGGTTACAGATACCGATTTAGAGAAAATAGAGACTAAAATGGAAGAATTGATAAAAACTTGGTCAAAATTTGAAAAGAAAGTTTTAAGCAAAGATGAGGCATTAGAAATGTTCAAAGGTAATGAATACAAAGAAGAACTCATAAATCAAATTGCGGAAAAAGGAGAAGAAATAACCATATACACATCAGGGAATTTCTTTGATCTTTGTAGAGGTGGGCACATAGAAGACATGAGGAACGTAGGTAAAGGTTCCTTTAAGCTCGAGAAGATAGCTGGGGCTTACTGGCGCGGAGATGAGAAAAACAAAATGCTTACTCGTATATATGGACTCGCATTTGAGACCAAAGACGAGCTCAATGCTTATATCAAACAACAAGAAGAAGCTAAGAAAAGAGACCATAGAAAATTAGGAAAAGAATTAAAATTATTCACAATTTCTGATTTGGTTGGAGCTGGACTTCCGCTTATGCAACCAAAAGGAATGATAATAAGAAAAGAAATTGAAGATTTCCTTTGGAGTTTACACAAACAAAAAGGTTATGATAGAGTCTGGACTCCTCACTTAGCAAAGCAAGATTTATATCAAACTTCAGGACATGCAGCCAAGTTTGGTAATGAACTTTTCCGCGTAAAAGGTGGCGATGAAGAATTCTTCATGAAGCCGATGAACTGCCCACACCACATGCAAATCTTTGCTGATAATCAATTCTCTTATCGTGATATGCCTGTCCGTTACTTTGAGCCGGCAACTGTCTATCGATACGAGAAAGCTGGCCAACTTTCAGGGCTTACTCGTGTCAGAGCTATTACTCAGGATGATGGTCACCTTTTCTGTAGAGTCTCTCAAATAGGCGAAGAAGTAAGTACAATAGTAGAAATAATAAAATCTTTCTATACAACAATGGGGATGATGGAGGGTTACTGGGTTCGTCTCTCTACTCGCGGTGATGATAAGAGTAAGTACCTAGGTAGTGATGAAGTTTGGGAAAAAGCTGAAAATGCCCTTGAGATTGCAGCTAAAGAAAATAATTTGAATTATAAAATAGGTCGTGATGAAGCAGCATTTTATGGACCAAAACTCGACTTTATGTTCAAGGATGCTATAGGCCGAGAATGGCAACTAGCCACAATTCAATGTGACTTTAATTTACCAGAGAGATTTGAATTGAAATTCATAAATGAAAAAGGTGAAGAAGAGAGGCCTGTAGTTATCCATCGTGCTATCTCTGGATCTCTTGAGAGATTCATGGGGGTAATGATAGAGCATTTCGCAGGCGCCTTCCCTCTCTGGCTCTCCCCTGTCCAAGTTACTATTTTGCCTATTTCCGAACATCAAAAGGAATATGCCGAAAATGTTTACAAGATATTAAAAGATTCTGATATAAGAGTAGAATTAGATGACTCCAATGAATCTCTAGGTAAAAGAATTCGCAATGCCAAAATGAGCAAAGTTCCTTATGTTATAGTTATCGGCGATAAAGAACGTGATGCTAAAACAATCACAGTCGAAGCCCGCACCGAAAAACTCGAAGGAATTACAACTGAATCATTCTTAGAAAAACTAAATAAAGAAAATAAAGAGAGAACTTTGAATTAAAAAATAGTAAAAAACCGTATCAGTTAAACTAATAAGGTTTTTAAATTAAATCTTTTTGAAATAGAGCAATCTTGTTGAGATAGTTCCAAGCTCTGAGCATGTTGTCTCCCTGCAAAAAGAATCGTTCCTATAAACAGAGAAGTCCGCATCAAGTTCACAATCTATCTTCATACGAGCATATACACTTTCTTCTATCACAGAAATAGTCATCTTGTCGGGATAAAAGAGTCTTAGTTCAAAATGGTTTGATAAAATAGCTGTAACTACGATACCTTCAATTCCTGAATAAAAGTATCCTTCTTTGTTTATAAAATTTATGCAATCGCTGATATTGATTTCATTATTATTAGCACTACGACCAGAAAACCCACCGAGGGATACGAGATATCTCCCTCCTGGTTCAAACTTTCCAGGAATTTTAATCATTTCTTTTTTAAAATTAAAATTTTGCAATCTTAGCTTCTTGAAATCTTTTGATTTTAACATCCTCTTAAACATTCTAAAATATTTAATAGGATTATAATCCTGAGGAATTGTAATCTCCTGTGTTACAATATAGTCCTCTCTAATCAACCTTTCTTCTTCTGCTTTCATAATATTCTATTTTTAGTTTTCGTTTTAAATTTTCATTATTTATCAAAACCATACCATAAATAATCAAATATATCAAAACTTACTTTTTACATTTAAGAAACGGCCGTTCGTTAAATGTAAAAAGCTAATTTGATGATTACAACTTAAATAATTTTTTAAATTTAGAATCTTTAGAAAATGATTCGGTTGTTATGTATATGATTTCATCATCGAAATTAAAATTTGTTTTTATTATTGTAACAATTTCTTCACACGGATAAGGATATATCCACACACTTCCCTGTATCTGAAGAAATCCAATCTTTTTTAAATGGAATCTAATGATATTACGCAATTTGGTTTTTTCTTCTGGGATATCAAACATTACCATCCTCCACTTGCCATCCCATTTTGAAGGTTTTTTCAGTTGTTTATAATCTTCTAATAAAAGATTTTTAATAATCTTATGACCCTTGGGTGTTATAGTTATTCTTAATTCCTCCTCTTTGCCAACAAACTGAATTAATCCTTTTTCTTCAATTCTATTTACAATTTCTGAGTACTGATATTTTTGACGAGCTGTTTTAAAGATATCAGAAAATGATTCTGATTGGTATTTGGAATATTTTTTAGGCAACTCACTATCCTTAACACTTAAAATAAATTTGAGTACTCCTTTCTCAAGACTTCCAACTCTGTATCCTTTGTATTGCATCCTTGTATTATATCACAAAAACCAACATTTTACGTTTAACGAACGGCCGTTTCTTAAATGTAAAATCCTATATAAGTCGAGCTTATATAGGATTTTATTAAATTCCATAATAATCCTTAATGCAATAATCTTCATCTAAGATTAGAGGCATTTTAAGGGAATCATTTAGATTTACCCAAGAGAAACCCTTATGTTCTTTAATTGATAAAACAATCTCAGGTTTTTCTTTAAGATGAAGAATAAAATAATGATAAAGAAAATCTCTATCAGGGTGCGAAACATAAAAAGTTTTGTGAAAAATTAAATCTTCTTTTTTTGTTTCTATTCCTGTCTCTTCCTTTAGTTCCCTTACCATTGCATCTAAATTACTTTCATCAGAACTATCCACCTTACCAGCTGGTTGACCCCACCTGTTTCCATGAATTTTATTATCTTGACGATGAAGCAATACAAATTCCCCATCACACTCCACCATACAAGCAACAACCTCTATGTCAGGAGTAAAGTCATTTGGCTTATTATTATAAATCATATATTATAAATTAAATTTATTTTTATAATACTCTTGTTTAAATAAAATGTCTAATTTATATTACACATCTAATCTTGCCATTTTGGCGTTGGATTGAATGAAAGATTTACGAGGAGGAACCTCAGAACCCATGAGCATGTCAATTGTTTTATTCGCTTCTTCGGCATCAGCAATTGTTACTTGCTTTAAGACTCTACGAGCTGGATCCATGGTTGTTTCCCAGAGTTCTTCTGAGTTCATTTCTCCGAGACCTTTATATCTCTGAACATGTATTTTAGATGATTTTTTATTTTTAACTTCTTCCTCTTCTTCTATTTCTTCCTCTTCTTCTTCAGATTCAGATATAAGTTCTTCAGCAGAAGGAGCATCCTTACCTAAGATACTATCTCTTTCTTCGTCTGTGTAAGCATAAAAAATTTCTTTACCTTTTTTTATTTTAAATAATGGTGGTTGAGCTATATAAACATAACCAGCATCAATAACTGGACGGAAATATCGATACATAAGAGTAAGTATAAGTGTACGAATGTGAGCTCCGTCTACATCGGCATCTGTCGCCATAATTATTTTATGATAACGTATTTTTTCAATATCAAAGGTATCACCTATAGATGTCCCCATAGCAATAACTATATTTTTTATCATTTCACTTCCGAGCATTCTATCAAGACGTGCACGCTCTACGTTAAGTATTTTACCTCTTAGGGGAAGTATCGCTTGAGTCTTTCTATCTCGTCCCATCTTTGCTGTACCACCCGCAGAATCTCCCTCTACGATAAAGACTTCAGCACTCTCAGCATCTCTAACCTGACAGTCTGCGAGCTTACCTGGTAGAGTCATACCCTCCAAAGCTCCCTTACGAAGGACAGAGTCTTTCGCGGCCTTAGCAGCTTTACGAGCTCTTAACGCAAGCAATGATTTGCTTATAATAGCCTTAGCTTCATCTGGATTCTCTTCTAGGAACGCGTTAAAAGCCTCTCCGAAGACAGTTGCGACGGCACCCTGAGCTTCAGTAGAACCGAGCTTAGCCTTTGTCTGCCCTTCAAATTGAATCTCACGAAGCTTCACTGAAATAACAGCAGTGAGTCCCTCTAAGACGTCATCACCAGTAAAACCACCATCATTTTCTTTGATTAAATTATTCTTCTTACCATAAGTATTTAATATACGAGTTAGGGCTGTCTTAAAACCTGTAACATGAGTACCTCCTTCTAGGTTGTAAATATTGTTTGCAAAAGGAACTATATTACCGTTAATATCGTCTACATACTGAAGAGCCACCTCAACACCCACATCATCAAGTTCTCTCTCCACATAGAAAACGCTCGAATGAACGGGCTTTTCTGCCTTATTATAAAATTTTACCAAAGAAACAAGACCTCCTTCAAAATAGAAAGTAGTTGAAGGAATTTCTAAATTTAAATCACGGAACCAATAAGCATCATCATAATCGTTAGATTTACCTTTGCCTTCGGTTATAGGATTCCATTCTCTAGCATCTAGGATATCTATGCGTAAACCTTTCACTAAATAAGCTTGCTGTCTTAGATGATTTATTACTGTAGACCAATCAAATTTAACTTGCTTAAATATTTCTTCATCTGGAGTAAAGGTAATAATAGTTCCATGGTTTTTAGAAGTTCCAATTTTCTTGACGTTAGCTTTCTTTTTACCCTGAGAATATTCTTGGACATGTCTTCCTCCTTCTCTGTGAACTTCAGCTTTTGTATAAATAGAAAGAGCATTAACAACAGAAGCACCCACTCCATGAAGACCTCCAGAAACTTTATAACCACTATCATCTCCTCCGAATTTACCTCCAGCATGAAGAGTAGTCATTACTGTTTCAAGGGCAGATACTTTTGTTTTTGGATGTATATCAACAGGAATACCGCGGCCATTATCTACAACTCTTACAGAATTACCTGGAAGCAAAGTAACCTCAATGTGATCACAATAACCACCCATCGCTTCGTCTCGAGAGTTATCAAAAATCTCCCATACTAAGTGATGAAGACCATCAATACCAGTTGATCCAATATACATACCAGGGCGACGACGAACAGGCTCAAGACCTTCTAGAACTGAAATTTGATCTGCGCCATAACTAACCTCTTTTTTCTTTTTTTCTTCTTGTTTTGCCATCCAATTTAAAAATTAAATAATAATGTTTATAATTTGCATTCATCTCATTTTTGATTAAAGAGATATATAAAATAAAATCAAAATATCCACTAAATATGGATAATTCCTGTATATATTATACCAAAAATACCACCAGAATGCTAATGTATTTTGGTGGTATTTAGCCTTATAAACAAAGGTTTATTTACTATTTATCTAGCCTCAAATCCTAGATGCTGTATTTTTTCTAAAATAGAATTCATTATTTTATTTATTTCTTCATCTGTAAGAGTTCTGCTATAAGATTGGAAGACTAAATGGTAAGCATAGGAAGTTCTCGCTTTTTCTCCCTCTACTTTTGATGGTTTTGTAAAAGAATCAAAAAGCTTTGGTTCCTCTAAAAGCAATTCTCCACCAAATTCTTTATAAATATTCTTTAATATTTCGCTATCTGTACCCTCTGGTACCCAGACAGCTATGTCACGGGTCATAAATGGATATGAGGACCAAGATTTGAAAATTCTGGGGTTTAAAAGTGTAGCAGGATGTTCATCCTGAGAGCCTTGCGCAAGGTCGACGGACCGAGCAGAGCAAAAATTCAGCAGAATTTTATGTGTGATCTCAGAATGAATATCCTGCGAAACTTTCTCTTTTATAAACAAATCTAACTCCATCTCTACTTGATTCTTTTTATCCAAATATGCTACATGCATTTCTTCCCCATCTTTTGTAAAAATAGTTCCGACTTCAAAAAGTTTAATTTCTTCGGTTCCCAAAAGAGGCGCATTTAATCTATTTAATTCATAAGATTTTTTTAATCCATCTAATAAATTATTCCTTAAGAAACTTTTATCACTTGCACTAGCCAATATACCCATATCACCTTTGTCTGTTAAGGCATAATTATAGACTTCTCTATATCCATCGTTTATTAATTTATTCTTTGCGAGACATATCTTAGTCCAAATATCATTATCTTTTGCGCCAATTATTTTATCTGGGAGTTGTGGAATTATTTTGTCATACCCATACACTCTCCCTATTTCCTCCACCATATCATGAGCTCCTGTTATATCTAATCTTAAGTCTGGCACTCTGATTTCCCATAGGTCCGACCTATGACTAAATTCATAATTATAATTATTTAATATTTTTTCTATTTCTTCATCAGGAATTTTTACTCCTAAAACTTTAGAAATATAATCTGCTGAAAATGAAACTTTTCTTTCTTCTTGTTTTATATTATAAACATCAACAACCTCTTCAAATTCTACTTCTGGACATAATTCTTTTAAGAGTGATGAAATCTCCATCATGGCAAAATCACAAAGAGTGGAACTCAAATCATTCTCATACCTCTTAGAAGCATCTGTTTGTATCCCCAATCTACGTGCAGTTTTCCTTACAGATACAGCATCAAAACTTGCAACTTCTATAAGAATATCTGTCGTGTCATTATTTATTCCTGAATCTAGCCCACCTTTTACCCCAGCAATTGCAAGATTCTTTACTCCATCGGTAATCATCATATCTGTCTCTCTTAGTTTTGCTTTTAATTTTTCAGAACCAACTAATTCTAATTCATCTCCATCTTTTGCATTTTTAACAACTATTTTTTCACCATCTAATCTTTTCAAATCAAAAGCATGAATTGGTTGACCAATTCCAAAAAGAATTATATTGGTAGCATCAACGATGTTATTAATACTTCTCTGCCCTACACTCTCTAAATATTTCACCATCCAAACGGGCGAAGTCCCAACTTTCACCCCTCTTACAATCCTTCCCATATACCTCTTACATGATGGAGTCTGTATTTCTATTTGTAATTGAGTTTTAAGAAGCGCAACAGAATTGTCTTTCTCAGATAATTCCGAAGAGTTGTTCTTTTCCGAACTGGTCTGGCCGAGCTCCCCTATTTCTTTGCGAGGAGATCCGAGGACCTGAGGAAAAGAATTACTCGAGGAATTCTCTGAGACTCTTAACCCCAACATTCCAGCAATTTCATAAGCCACTCCTCTGTGTGAAAGTAAATCGTGGGCTCTGTCAGGTAGAATTTTCAAATCAAAAACAGTATCACCATTAGGTAATTTCTCAACACTTTCTAATTCGCAAAGCTTAAAAGTAATAAGCTCTGTAAGTTTATCTACTTCTGGAACCTCGGGAATATATGATTTTAACCAATTGTATGAAATTAACATAAATTAAAACTGATTCAATCTTAAATCTCCTTGATAAGAAAAACGGGCATCTGGAATTTTTAATTTCATCATCATAAGCCTATCGAGCCCTATACCAAAAGCAAAACCTTGGTATTTAGCACCATCAATTCCACAATTCTTTAATACATTGGGATGCACCATCCCAGCACCAAGTAATTCGATCCACTTCTCTCCTATTCGTAAATCAATTTCAAACCCTGGTTCAACAAAAGGAAAGAAACTTGGACGAAGCCTTATGTCTACATTTTCACCATCAAAAAATCTTTTAAAAAATTCAAGAAGAACTCCTTTCATATTGGCAACTGACACATCTTCGCCTATCATGAGCCCTTCTATCTGATGGAATTGCATTTCGTGAGTTGCATCAGTCGATTCATTACGAAAAACTTTTCCAGGAACTACAATTGCAAAAGGTGGATTACCCCCAGACTTAACTAAATTCTCCATATATCTAATCTGAGTATTGGAAGTGTGAGTACGGAGAACAAAACCTGGTTTATCTTTAATAAAAAAGGTGTCTTGCATGTCTCGAGCTGGATGGTCCTTTGGCACATTTAAAGCATCAAAATTATGCCATTCATCCTCAAGTTCAGGACCCACTTCTACTACAAAACCGAGGTCTTTCATTATAGAAACAGCCTCATTCATAATAAGAGTCAATGGGTGTAAACTCCCCTTTTTGTACTCTTCTGTATTTTCTTTATTTTCCGTATTATCCTCTTGCATCTTTATAATATAGCACTTTTGACCTCATTTTCAAATTTAATTATTTAAATCCTCCCCGATAATAAATCTTCTTCGAATTCTACTATCCCCTTAATAGTCTTTGAGTATTTATCTACATTTACAAAATCAAGATTTTTAATTTTATTAAAAATAATATTTATCAATTTCTTAGTTCTTTCTAATTCTTCATCTGTAAAGTCTATTTGCTTTTCAATTATAGAGACATTATCATTATTAACTTCTGGCTCGACAAATATAAATACTCCGTTTCGCATTTCATAATTCTTGTAATTTTTAGAATTCTCTATGAGTAATTTATAAAAGATTATCTGGTTCTTATAACTCCATTCTTTTATCTTATCTTTCTCGTCTTTGTTTTTATCTGGGATTGCTTTTCCCGTTTTAAAATCAAAAACATCAACCACCCCGTCTTCTAATATCCTAAGTAGGTCTATCTTACCTGTTATATGAGCTCCGTTTATAATAACCCCCTCCTTAGAGAAGTCTACTTCCGGCTTATCTGTGATCAACAAATCTTTTATTTTCTTATCATAAAAAATCTCCAATGCTTCTCTACCCCTATCGAGATATTTATTAAGATCCATCTCATTTATCCTCTTCTTTGATAAATCACGCTCAAATAAATTAATAAATTCTTCTTTACTTGGCAATTTCTTTTCATCTTTATACTTGAGAAGGCAAAGCTCTATAGACTTATGAATAGATGAACCGAAAATATTTGAGATACTCATCGGCTGAGGAAAACGAATCAGATTCTGTTCAAAGAAAGTCTTTGGACCTTCTCCATAATAAATATTTAAATAATTATTAAAATGAGAGACACTGAGCTTGTAATCCTCTACTAAGGGAGCAAGGAATGCCCTCTCACTTTCTATATATACTTTATCTGTATAGTTCGGCGTCGTAGTTTCTAATATAGAACTTGTGTGTATGTCTTCGTTTTGATTGTCTTTATCTTCTGTAACCAAATCATTATCTAAGAATTTAACTTCTACTGATTCCGCTCCATCATCCTTATAACTATAAGTAGATAAGTATAAATTCTTCTTTGCACGAGTGAGAGCTACGTAGAACAAACGCAAATCATCATCTGATTCATCACTGCCTATATCTATAGGTAAATTCTCTGGCAATCTTATCTTATTCCTCATTCCCCCCTTAGACCAATTATCATCTTGGCAAGAAAGGAGAAATACTGTCTCGAACTCTAAGCCTTTGGATTTATGTGCAGACATTAGCTGTACAGCATTCTCTGCCCCCGTGAACGGACTTGTATCATTCAGAAGTATATTACTACTCTCGTGAATATCAACAAATTTTACGAGATCAGATACCTTAAGTAGACTATTGCCTTTATGATTTCGCAACGCGCTAATGAAGAATTTAAGTCCCGAGAGGAATCTTAAATATTCTGGTTTATTATTCTCTAATTTATCTTTACTAAAATAAAAGTTTTTATATGGGCTAATAAATTTATCTTTTACTCTATCTTTTACCTCTTCGTTCTCTTCGTCAAAAAGTAGAGTTTGACTCTTACCAATCAAACCTTCGAGTACATACTCAACTGGCTCATACTTTGCACGAGCAATCATTTCAATAAAAAATTCTCCAATATTTCGTACATTCTCGTCTTCATATGTAAGCATCACAGAAAGCCAAGGAGTATCTCCTGACCTATCATCTCTTTTTGTTTTAGTTAGAAGTGAAATTTCCCAAATAGTTTTATAAGACAATCCCCAGAATGGGTATGAGAGTATCTCAGGCATTAAACTATCTCCTGATGAAGGAGCCTCCCTCTCTGATAAGTCTATGAATTTACACATAGTTATAAGCTGGTGTATATGTGAGGTTGCGAGAACATTCTGTTGCTTTTCATAGACAATAGGCACATTATAATAATGCATAAAAGGAACTAGATTCTCCAGCTCTCTATGCTTCCTTGAAATCACAGCTATTTCCTTAGGATCATAACCTTCTAGTATTAGATTCTTTATTTTTAGAGCTATATTATGGTACTGGTGTTCCTTTGTTTTAAATTTCAATTTCTTAATATCTCCATTATAAGTTTTATTATCATCACCAGAAGAAGTTAGTTTCTTATTTATACCTTCTATTAAGTCTTCCAATCTCCCTTCCCCTGTGACGATTATATTGCGAGCTAGATCAAGAATATTCTGACCTGAGCGATAGTTCTCTGTCATTACTATTATCTTCACATCATCATAAGAAAGATGAAAGTCTTTAATATTTGAAATATCTGCTCCTTGGAAACGATAGATGGCTTGATCATCATCACCCACCACCATTATATTGGGCTTCTTCTCATTCACTTGATTATCAGACAAAAGACGAATCAATCTAATCTGAGCATCGTTTGTATCTTGGAATTCATCCACCATTATATATAGGAATTGTTCTTGAAGTTCAGCTTTTAAATTCTCATTTTTCTTTATTGCTTCTATTACTTCTAGAATCATATCGTCATAATCAAAGTAACCTCTTTCAAATAATTTATCTTTATATTCCTTATATATGAGACCTAAATTTTCTAATTTCTCTTGTGATTCGAAAGATTTAAGAGATATATTTTCATTTGTACCTGTTGTGTATTTCTTCTTCCAATCCCCTATGGGACCTGTTTTATTCTCACTTATTGATTCATCTAATGCCCTCTTGAGAGAAGAAATTAAATGACTAGATATGGGCTTAAAATAATCTGAAGAAAAAGAAGATGTATCTATCTTCTCCCAATCATTTAACATTTTTTCTATTTTAGGAAAAATTTTAGTAGACAATCTGTCTTTAAAAATATCAGATAATGAAGAATTAATTTGTTCTAAAATTTCTTTATTATTTTTAATAATAGAAAGGTATTCGTCTGGCGTTAGACCAGCTTTTTTAACTTGAGAAATTCTAGACAAAATATCTTTCAGAAAAACATAACCCTCTTCATTATGAAAACTAGAAAATGGATTCTTATGATTAAGGGACTTCAAAATCTCTGTCATTATCTCTCTTTGAATTAGTTCATCTGCGGGAGAAAGATTAGCATGATTAAAGAAATATTCAGGATAACGACTGATTATATTAGTTCCAAAAGCATGGAAAGTAAAAATATTTACCTTATATGCTTCTATACCAATCATCGTCTTTAGACGATTGAGCATATTTACAGCCCCAGCCTCAGTAAAAGTAAGACAAAGAATACCATGAGGAGGTATATCCGTCTTTCTCAGAATATTCGCAACTCGAAGAGAAAGTATCTGGGTCTTGCCACTCCCAGGCCCTGCCACCACCATTACCGGACCATCAATAGTATCAACAGCTTCCTTCTGTTCTTTGTTCAACTTTTTATATGTCTTCTCAAATTCCTCGTTTGTCATAAATTTTTTATTTAATAAAATTATTAAGATCCCCTTCTACCCCATTTATTTTCATACCAAAATAATCTTCTGGTTTTAGCCTTTCATTTATTCCCAAATCTTTTGCTAAACTATTTATTGTTTTTATATAAACATAAAAATGTCTCAAGTCTTCTTTATTTTTATCAAGAAAATCTTCAAAACTACTATTCCTAAAATTTGGATTATTAGAATAATTCGTCATACTCATAATTGGATCCACAAGTTTATATTGATAAATATCATTTTCTTTATAGAAAAATATATTTTCTCCTCCAAAAAAATCTATAAATTTATGAGTATTTTTTGTATAACTAATAGCTCTTTTTAGAAAATCACAAATAATATCTTTAGAGGAAGGATCTTTATGTAATAATTCATATATATTATTATCCTTTATAAATCTGGATAATTCTTCTATTGTATTAGTATAATCTTTTTTTATCAGATCTTCTTTTAAGATTTTTTCAAAATTATTATATATAGGTATTTCACTATTAAACTCAAAAACATTTTCTTTGTTTTTAAAATCAAACTTTTCCTGAATTATTACAGGAATTTCTACATCTTTTTCTAAAACATAAGACTTTATTTTTTCTACATCTTCTAATTTAATATTATTAATACCTTTGACTGATGTTAAATTATTAATTATTTCATTAATACTATTATTATTTGATGAATTATTAAAACAAGAACTATTTATATTAAAAACTTTTTCATTTAAAAGATTTTTTTTATCAAAAAATTGAGATAAATTATTGTAATTTTCAATTTCTTTTTCTACATCATCCTTATAAGAAGATAAAATATTATTATCTCTTTTCTCTATCATATTTCTAACAACAAGAAGACTACGATCATCTATTCTTCCTAAAATAGAATTGATCAGCATATTTATAGAATGAAAATTAAACTTCAAAATTAGTCCATTTTCAGAATTTTTTTTAGTTTCATAAACTAGATTATTTCCACCTTTTCCTATTTTTTCTATACTTCTATTATTCATAATTTACTTATCTAAATCTATTAATTCTATTGGTAAATCAACTCCAAACCATTCATCTTTAAATTTCTTGAAAGTTTCAGTTTCTTTGGTAACTAGTATTCTGAGATTTTTATTGTGTGAGAAAAATGCTTCACGATTTGGAAATTCTACAAAATAATCTTTTAAATATTTAGGTATTAATTCTTCTTGATAAACCCATTCTTTTATATCAGGGAAAACTTTTTTAAACCCATCTCGAACTATTCCATAATGAGTACAGAGCAAAGCTCCCCTTTTTATATCACTTGGTATTTTATCTTTAAAAGAATTTATATAATCATAAGTATCGCCCCCGTTCTCTATGAGCCCTGCTAGTTCTGGCATAGGAGTTTTAATATAACTTTTCAAATTCTCTTTAAAAAACTTTTCATAAACTTCTGATTCGCATGTACGAGTTGTCGCAAAAATAGCTACAGTGTCACTATTACCTAATGATTCAACTGTCGGGCGAACAATACCAAAAAGAATTCGGCCGAAATATTTCTCGTCTTTCCATTCGCGGAGTCTATCATAAATAGTGGAACTGATAGTATTGCAAGCGAGCACAACCCCCATGCAACCCCTCTCTCCGTATAAATAATCTAGAGCTTTTATAGCCAATTCAAAAAGTTCATTAGTAGTTTTATTTCCATAGGAAACATTCTTTTGATCTCCTAAAAACACATAATCATATAAGGGTAATTCATCTTTCATGTATTTCAAAATCCATAGCCCACCAAGGCCAGAATCAAATACCCCAATGCTTCCCTTTTTATCCATAAAGGTATTATAACATCTATTCTTTAGTTAGATAAGCCAGCCAGTAATCACGTTTATATATACGATTATTCATAGTTTGATAGCCTGTTTTCTTATCTAATTTAAGTATTTTGAAATATTTACCATAAGTTTTTACAAAATCTTCCCTCGAGAAAACTCTCTCTGTAAGCC
>Ga0209373_10002057_pt1 | contig 21224 bp, 20 predicted proteins | sample Higcelweek5metaG_FD_187173 | JGI IMG/M metagenome (GOLD analysis project Ga0209373, IMG submission 187173) | Freshwater pond sediment microbial communities from the University of Edinburgh, under environmental carbon perturbations - High... | ecosystem: Environmental > Aquatic > Freshwater >... | reverse complement strand
ATTTTCGTAGTTATAGAGATGGTTCCAAGCATTATTTTACTGCTGAAAAAGTGATGGATATACAGTCCAATCTTGGCGCGGACATCATTATGGCATTCGATGAATGTGCCGATGGGAATTCAAGCTGGGAGTATGCAAAAGCTGCCATGGAGCGTACCCATCGTTGGGCTGAGAGGAGTTTCATACAGGTTCAAAAAAATAACCAGATACGACTTCAAGAAGGCTCCCATCCACAAGCACTCTTCCCTATCATCCAAGGAGTGACCTACGACGATCTGCGTATTGCTTCTGCTCAATTTATCAGTGCTTTTGATACTCCTTGAATTGCAATTTGAGGACTCTCTGTTGGAGAATCAAAAGAAGATATGTATCGTACACTTGAAGTTTTAGAACCTCATCTTCCAACTCATAAACCAAGATATTTGATGGGAGTAGGAACTCCTGAGGACATAGTAGAAGGAATCAAAAGATGAGTTGATCTGTTTGATTGTGTCCTCCCTACCCGTCTTGGAAGACACAAATCAGCTTTTTCAAGTCGTGGATACATCAAAATGGCAAATGCTCAGTATCGTCTCAGTGACGAACCACTCGATCCAGATTGTGATTGTAAGGTCTGTCGTAACTATTCAAAGGGGTACCTTCGTCACCTTGTCACCGAAGACGAGATGCTCGGGCTACAACTCCTTTCCTACCACAATCTCTATACCCTTATCCAGTTAAGCAAACATGCCAGAGAAAACATTCTCTCAGGGACTTTTGAAAGTTTTTATCATGATTTTCGGTCAAAGTATAATCTGAAAGAAAAAAGTTAAAAGCTTTAAGCTATAAGCATATCATCCTAACACAGATTAAGTATCTGTAAGAGAAAAAAATCAAGATAGAAGAAAAAAAAGTAGGAAATTTTCTTCTGAGGCAGGAATTTATAAAATAATCAGTTTTCGTTTCCTTCAAATTTTAGAAAAACCAATTTTGTTTGAGTATAATTTCACTCCGCTATCCAATCTCTTTATCTTTCAAAAAATCCTCAGTATGTATTATACTTGCTATCTTTTTCAATAATATTCTGCTTGACTTTTGAAAGTGATTATGATAGCATATCTGTGAGATAGATTTAGCACTTAATATGGAACTATGTTTACTAGATTCTTAGAATTACTCTGAAGTGCGTGTGATATATTCTCATTTGGCTCAAAAAAAAGACAAAGAATCCTTTTTCAACTCCATATTCAAAATGGTCTATTGTTGGATCAACTCAACACACTTATGGATATGAAAAGAGCTATGCAAGATTTTTCTGATGCCAATAGAATCACCCCCGCCTACGAGATACTCAATCAGAAAGGAATTTTCAAACATACAATTAAAGACATTACCAAACCTTTGGTAGCGCCAATTGTTGGAATTAACGAATCTGCCAAAGCGAGTAATTATGTACGAAACTCCTAACTCTTTAATTTTGAGTGTATGAAAATTCCTCCACAAAGTTCTCCACCTCCCGAAAGCATTTCAAAAAAATTCAATAACGAAAATTCGTTATTGAATTTTTTTCCTAGCCCACAGTTGTTGCTTCAATACAAAGAAATTGACCCCAACTATGCCAACAGAATTTTGACTATGGCTGAAAAAGAACAAGAAGATCGTCACAAAAAAACACTCTATTCACTCCAAGCTGAGTCAAGGGTTCATCTCTTTTCAATGATTTTTGGTTTTGTGTTATTTTTAGCTTTGATTTGCCTCGCTGGATTTCTCTTTTATATTGACAAGGATAGTATTGCTTTTTTTGTGATTATCGGATTCAGTGTGTATTTATGATTCTATATGTACTACAACCGCAACAATATGAGTGATGCTGCCCCTTCCCTTCCTGTAGATTTGATGGATGCTGTCAGTAAGGTACTCAGCAAAAAATAATTATTCCTCTTCCCTCACATACTTTTGAAACAAATTCCCCTTTTCCTCATAGTTTTTCCAGATACTATAGCTTGGAGAAGCGGTTGAGAGGAGGCAAAGCTTTCAAGAAGTCGTGTGCATGCGAGCAAATGCCACGGCTTTTTTCATGTCATCGGTCTCAAACACCTGAAATCTCCCCTCTGGCAAAAGGGCTTTGATACGAACTCCAGAGTCACGAAATAGGACAATATTTTTCACTCAAGAATCCATAAGCATCTCTGAAAGCTCTGAAAAATCATATCCACGATCCGTTCCTCAGAGAAAAATCGTCTCGATGTCCGTAAAAAAGGTCTTGATAGCTTCCATAGTACTCTCTGGGGTCGTCGAAATCGCATCATCGACAAAGGAAATCCCTCAAAAAATCCCCACTCGTTCCATACGGTGCGGAAGGGCTTGAAAAGTAGCAAGCGTTTGGTTGAAAATCGAGTCATCAATGCCTAAAAGCTCTTTTAAAGCAAAGATGCCCGCAATATTTCGATAGTTATGACTTCCCAAAAGTGAGGTGGTTGCTGGGAGTGAATGATGGGAAAGATGATTGGTACAAACAACTCCATCGTAGGTGTAGTCTCCTTCATTTCCAAAAGTATGGAAGGCTTTGTGCTCAAACAACTCAGGATGTGATCCAGTTAGCTCTGTTCCGACAAAAAGATGCTCGGAATTTTTTACGATATTGGCTTTTGCTTGTGCATAATTGGCAAAACCTACATGCCAATCAAGATGGTCCTGGTAGAGATTTCCCAAAATCGAGACAAACGAATGATGGTCATACAAATCTTGGAGCATATAACTCGAAAGTTCGTATACGACATAATCATACTCAGTTTGCATGAGATCAATCTCATCGAGCACAGGAGCTCAGATATTTCCAACCAATTTCACCTTGTATCCAGAATGCTTGAGAAGCTCATAGGCTAGCGAAGCTGTCGTGGATTTTCCTTTGGTCTGGGTGACAGAAATAATTTTTCAAGCATAGAATTTGTAAAACACCGCAGTCTGCGTCAGAACGGTACCGTGATAGGTTCCGAGTGGAGTCAGAAAGGGACTCATTCAAGGAGTACGAAAAATAATCTCATAATCTTCAAGTGCATCCATTGAGTGTGCCCCAAGAATCATACGTCCTGTAAATCAGGGAACGTCAAGAGCCTCATTGTTATCCAAAAGGGTGAGAGAATCTTGAGGAATTCAAAGCCTGAGCAAAAATCTCAGGGTCGAGCAACCTTCTATTCAAAGTCCTGCAATCGCAATATGACGAGATCCCAAGAAGTCTAGGAGTGATGACATAAAGTTGAAAGATTAAAGATTAAAGAAGAGCAAGAATAAGGAAGAAGACTAAAGAATAGCAAGCGCAAGTGTTTCTCCCCCCCCCTCCACGAGAGGGAAAGCTAAGGATGGAAAAAGTAAGAATCCCTCCCCCTTCGGGGACTCCTTTTGAAAAAGGGAGAAAGTTAGGAAGAATTTAATGTATTGATTCCTGCCTCCGCAGGAATGACAGAATTTTTCACTTACTGTAACTTATTCACTATAAACTCCATAAGCTCAGCATCGGTGCGTCCGCTCTGTCTCCATGCTTGGGGAAGGATAGATGTCTCGGTCATTCAGGGAACTGTGTTGACTTCGAGGAAATAAATCTGATCATGGGAAATAATATAGTCCACTCTGATGAAGTCACAACACCCGAGGGTAGCATAAATTTGCTCGCTATACTCCTTAAGTTTGATTTCATGGGCACTCGGAAGAGGAATGAAAGCTTCGTTGACTCAAGGGTGATTTTGGTACTTCATCTGATAATCAAATACTTCCTGAGGGTCTTTGATGATAGAAAGAATCGGCAGAGCTACTCCATTAACCACACTCACACTTACTTCGTCCCCTTCTACATACGATTGAATCAAAACTTGATCATGGATTTGTGTTTTTAAAATAGCAACTGCCTTGAAAAATTGAGTAAAATCATTCACACAAGAAACTCCTACCGAGCTCCCTCCGTGATTGGGTTTGATAATTCTTGGGAATTGAATTTGGGTAGCAAGTGAGAGCGAATATTCTGGCACAGGAATCCCCATACTCGCTACTAACATATTACACAGGTGTTTGTTCATACATTGCATCATCACCTCGCTAGAGCTATAGAGATGAGGCACTTCAAGCATTTCCAAAAAAGCCACTATCTTCCCATCTTCACCCCATTCTCCATGGATCAACGGGATCACCAGACGATACGACTGAGCATGTTCCAAAAAAGCTTGCAACTCGTCAGGCAAATTATACACATCGTATGGCAATGGAAAAAACTTTTTGAAATACTCGAAACTGGCGAGAGAAACCTCTCGTTCGTATCAAGGTCAACCTATCAAAAATGCTATTTGGGACATGGGAGTTGAAAGATTAAAGAATAAAGTATTTCTCCCCCTCCTCGCTATCGCTCGTTTTCCCCTTACTGCCTTCGACCTTACCCCTCCGTCTCCCCTAAAATAGGGGAGGGGCTCGGGAAAAATCTATTAATTTGATTTCCGCTTTGCTCCCTTCCCCTGTTTCAGGGGAAGGGTTGGGGATAGGGTAAGATCAGGAGAGAAGGCTTAGGGATAGGGTAACGTTCGGAAAAGCTCTAGGATAGGGTAAGAAAACGGAAAAGGCTTTTCGGCTCGGTTCTTGCAGAATATGCCATCTCAAGCATTGTATAAAAAAATCAAAAAAATCAAAATTGTTTCAGGGAAGTGATGGTTTTAAAAAATAAATTTGATATACTCAAAAAGATATGATATACTTGCTCCAATTTATTTTTTAAAAATATTTTATGGATACAAATACTATGACTATGATTGTTTCAATTGTGGGAATGCTCCTTTTTGCTTGAGTTATTGGAATAGTTGTTTTCGTGGTCTTCAAAAAAGGGGCTGGAAATATGAAAGCCACCAAGGAGGGATTTGAGTTTACAAAAGAACAGGAAGAAAAAAACATAGGTATGTCAGCAAAAAATGGTTGAAAAATACGAGGAGGAAAACTCAATGTTGAATGAGTCGATCAAAATGGAAATCTCAATATAGGCATGACCGCAGACGGATGAGAAATAATTGATAGTGAACAAAATGTAAAAGTAAAATAACCTCATACAAGTATGGAAACAAATAAAAAAGACCAATATTTTATAAAAAGAGCGATTGAAAAAACCGCTCTTTTGGAAGCTAAAAAACTCAAAAAGTGAGCGATCCTTATGCTTCACTGAGACTCAGGAGCCTGAAAAACTCATATACTTGGAAATATTCACAAGCAAATTGAGAAGTGATCTATCTATTTTGTAGAGGATTTTACTCGTATCTCAGAAAAACATTTTGGTTTCTTAGAACTCATGATTGGAAAGGGTTTATTTGACTATGACACCAAGATCAAGGAAGCACTTCTCAAGCATATTCATATCACCATGAATATGAATGCCAACCATGGAACCATCAATCAGAGCAAACAAGAAGTGACCATCAATACTTGATCACTTTCTTCACAAGAAGTCATACAAAAGATGTATGGTGCATGCGAAAGATTTCCTGATGAATATGTCTATTTTGATGCGATTGAAGGCATAGTCGAGGGAGAAGATAGAGAAGTCTTTTCTCAGATCATAAAAAGGCTTCAACACAGATGAGTCAAAATCATCATGACCTCAAGATTGGAAAAGCACCCCTTCAACGATATGCTTGAACTCAAAGTGGAAAAATTCAATCAAGAAGAAGCCAAGGACTTCATACACTGAACCTTCACAACATTTTCACAAGCTCACCAAGAAATACTCCTCAAACTCGTAAGATATTTTGATAAAATCAATCAAGAACGATTTGATCCTATCATGCTGACTTTGTTGTATACTCTGTATTATGTCAATCAAGAGGATCTCGCAACTATGATTGATGAACTCAAAGACAGTGACCAGAGTGTGTTTTTATTTGGGAACGAGTCGGTTTGAAGAAAAGAGTTTCATCATGAGGTAAAGAAACTGATTATCAAAAAAATCTTTCGAGAAGATCCCGATCTCCAAGAGTATTTCAAAAAATACTTTCTCCTCAAATACCATCAAGCAGGAGCTGAGTATTTACAAGCAGATCCCAAAAGCGAAGTGATACAAGCATCGTCCCCTCCTGAAAACTGAATCATCGGGTATTTTAAAAACATATTTCGCACTCAGTCAAAACACATCATCAACCTCCCCAAGCCACAGAGTAGTTTTGGATCACAATGGCAAGCCTTTGAAAAGTTTGCTTCTATCAATGGGAGAGTGATGAAAAATCCTCACACCAACAACCTCCAATGGACACTTCACGACTCGCTCTATCATCTCATAGCCAAATACTTTCTCTCCGAACTCTCACATCATCCAACTGAGTACGAAGAAGCAAGCAAGCAGTACTATCGTATCTTGGAATACTGGAAAGGTCACAGACTTGAAATGAATGTTGATATTAAGTATATATTAAGTGTTTGCGATGCATGCCAACCCGCTTGGGCTCGATCTACCACTCCTACGGCATTTGCTCAATTTATGATGGTTCTTGGAATTGAATTTTATACTTTTTGATACTATAAAGAAGCTATCAAATTCTATCAACAGTGTCTGAACATCCGTGAAAAGCTTCTCCTTGATGACCAGTCCAATTCCGCTCTTGCTAATGATCTCGCTAAAGTCTATATGAACTTAGGGGTTGCTTATAGGAGTACCTGAAAATACCAAGATGCCATTACTTTTTATCTCAAAGCTTCCGACATTATTGAAAAGCTTCTCCTTGATGACCAGTCCAATTCCGCTCTTAAAAATAACCTCGCTAAAGTCTATGGGAACTTAGGGAGTGCTTATTTGAGTACCTGAAAATACCAAGATGCCATTACTTATCATCAGAAAGCTTCCGACACAATTGAAAAGCTTCTCCTTGATGACCAATCCAATTCCGCTCTTAATAATGATCTCGCTAGAGTCTATGTGAACTTAGGGAATGCTCTTGATAGTACCTGAAAATCCCAAGATGCCATTACTTTTTATCAAAAAGCTTCCGACATCCGTGAAAAGCTTCTCCTTGATGACCAGTCCAATTCCGCTCTTAATAATGATCTCGCTAGAGTCTATATGAACTTAGGGGTCGCTCTTGATAGTACCTGAAAATACCAAGATGCCATTACTTTTTATCTCAAAGCTTCCGACATTTTTGAAAAGCTTATCCTTAATGACCAGTCCAATTCCGCTCTTAATAATGATCTCGCTACAGTCTATATGAACTTAGGGAGTGCTTATTTAAGTACCTGAAAATACCAAGATGCCATTACTTTTTATCAAAAAGCTTCCGACATAATTGATAAGCTTCTCCTTGATGACCAGTCCAATTCCGCTCTTAATAATGATCTCGCTACAGTGAAATTTAATATGTGAATTACCTACTCAACTCTTTGAGACACAAAAAAAGCTCTTCAAAACTTTGAAGAAGCAAAAAGTGTTTGGAAGCATTGATGAGAAATGAACCAAATAGTGTATACGAAGATTATTTAGAAAGAGTGGAATGACAGATAAGAAAGGCAAAGGGGGAAGGTTAGTTTCTTGCTTTCAGCCTTTTTCTCCTCCTCCTCCGCTTCGCTCGTTTTCCCCCTCCACGAGAGGGAAAGCTAAGGATGAATTATTTTTATGAAAATGTTTGCTCCAAAATCACCCAACAAGTCTGAAATAATTTATAATTTTACTGACTTTTCCGCTTCTCTTCCCCCTCGTGGAGGGGGAACCTTTTGCCTTTGGCAAAAGGAGGGGGAGTAAAATCGTGAATTTCAGCAAAGTGCTTGTCTTTCAGCCTTTTTTCTCCCCCTCCTCGCTATCGCTCGTTTTCCCCCTCCACGAGAGGGAAAGCTAAGGAGGAAATATTTTTATAGGTATTTTTTATGATTGATATAGAAAAAAGACTTCCCTACAATCAAAAACTTATTGAAAGAGCAAGGGAAATGAGAAAAAATATGACTTATTCCGAACAAAAACTTTGGGATGAATTTCTGAGTGATTTTCAAAAAATATTTCAAATCCGTGTCCTCAGACAAAGACCTATTTCAAATTTTATCGTTGATTTCTATATTGCTAAAGCATCATTGGTCATCGAAATCGATTGAGAAAGTCACTTTGATGAACAGTGAAAAGCATACGATCAAGAAAGAACTGAAATCCTTGTTGGATATGGATTGAAAGTACTTCGTTTTACCAATGACGAAGTATTGAATGACTTTGAAAGTGTTTGCTCCAAAATCACCCAGCAAATCTGACAAAATTTATAATTTTACTGATTTTTCCGCTTCATCTTCCCCCTCGTGGAGGGGGAACCTTTTGTCTACGACAAAAGGAGGGGGAGTAAAATCGTGAATTTCAGCAAATTGCTTACCTTTCAGCCTTTTTTCTCCCCCTCCTCCGCTTCGCTTCGTTTTCCCCCTCCACGAGAGGGAAAGCTAAGGATGAATTATTTTTATAGGAAATTTTTATGATTGATAAAGTTTATAATTTTACTCACTTTTCCGCTTCATCTTCCCCCTCGTGGAGGGGGAACCTTTTGCCTACGGCAAAAGGAGGGGGAGTAAAATCGTGAATTTCAGCAAATTGCTTACCTTTCAGCCTTTCAGCCTTTCTCCCTTCTTGCTCTTCCTTCACTATTGTACTGAATACAGATTCTCAGCAGAGCTCAGAATGACGATGCTCTCCTTTAATCATTTTTCTTTATTCTTTACTCTTTTTCTTCTTTTGACATCAAAAACCACACGACAAAGGCAAGGATTGCCAAGGCAACTACGATACTTACCTCGGTAGTATATTTGTGAAATACTTCCACGAGTCCTGCTCCGAAATAATAACCGAAAAATGTGAGAATCGCACACCAGAGACCTGCTCAGAGTGTGGTGATCAGCGCAAATTGAAAAAACGGCATTTTAAAGATTCAAGCTGGGATGGAGATAAGATGACGGATCACGGGAATAAGTCTTCCGAGAAAGGTATAGAGTTTGTCATTTTTGAGAAAAAGAGATTCAGCTTTGTGGTATTTTTTTGGTGAGACAAGAAAATATTTTCCATACTTCATGAGAAATGGCTTACCGATAAGCATTCAAAGGATAAAATAATTAACAATCGCTCATAAAAGACTTCATAAAGTCCCTGCCAAGATTACCAAAGTCAGGTTCAATTGCCCCGTCTGAGCTAGATACCCTGCTGGGATCATCACAGCTTCACTTGGGACAGGAAAGATACTTGACTCTAGAGCCATTAAAAAGAAAATTGCAGTGTAATCAAGATTGGCATAGAGATTTTGGATAAAACTCATCAGTTCGTGCATGTAAGAAATATAAGATAATAATGATTTCTTTTTACACAAGAAAAGAAAAAAAGCAAGATAAAAAGCTTTTACGATGCACTTAAACTTGACAAAAAAAGTTGTTTATATATAAAGAAAGCTCATTTTTTTATTAAACTCTTATGAACCAACTCTCAACAGCATCCATTGAAAAGAAAGAACCCCTTAATGGTTTTTCCATCAATGACTTTCTCAATGAACTGAAAAAATTGTATAGAACAGATTTGTGTATAGAAATCCAAGAAAAATTTGACATTCCTGTGTACAAAGATATCTATATGTATTCAATGACTCGTGTTATCGAAGAATTTCTCGATAAATATCTCTCATTTTTTGAAACCAAGGAAAAAGTCATCAAAACCGAATATGGAAAACGAAGAATTTCTTTTGTTCACGAATACGTGTCCTGAAATGATCAATTAGAAAGTATAATGGAACAAATTATTGAAGCTCATACTGGCATCAATATCACCTGAAAAACTCAACTTGATGTCATCAAACAATTCCCCAACCCACTGAAACTTCCCGATCTCAATGAGGTAGTCATTCATCTATCAAACAAAGTAGATAGATACATTCATCATAAAAAGGTATTCCGTCCCCTTTATCAGGATTGGGGAAAAGAATCCTGTGAATGCATCGAAACGTACATGAACCTTGAAAGCACGAGTGAAGAAGAAAGAATCATCTTGAGTAGATGTTTAAAGTACATCACCCTTACAACATATAGTTTCCATGATCTTCATAAACGCTGGGGAACTTTCAAAGGAGAAGCTAGTCAAGTAGAAATAGTTTCATTCCTCAAACCTGTATTTGCTTTTATGAATAGCATCATAGATATGGGAGGAATCACTGAGTGAATCGTACGGATATCTGAACTCATCAAACTTTGACTCCTAGAAGAAAGAGACAACCTCTTTGGAAAGTATGAGATAGCAAACAAATACAAAACACTCGATGAATGAAAATATCGACGTATAAAAAACTCATACCTTGACAGAGAGTATTATGACTCTATAGAAAATACTACTCTCCGGGAAATTGTAGGAAATAATTGAGATTATTTCCTACATAAAAGCAAAGTTCCTTATATGCTCACGTTTCAACTTTTGCAAGCTCAACAAGAAAATACGCAATTTTTGCAGCATGCAAAAGACATTTTCATGTTAAGTCGTAAACATCATTTTTCTTTTAAGGACTCACAAATACGTGATTGTTTGATTTTTGCTCTTGAACACTGAGATGAATATCAGAACAATCAGATTTCAGGAGTCTTGCATCTTTTACGTATCGGTACTCCCCTTGATGAACTCTTCAAGCTCAGCCTACCACATCTTCAAAAAATTGGAAATGTTCTGCCTTTTCATCGTGAAACGATTGTTGGACTCCTTCAAAATCCTGCATACTTAGAAAATGAATGGAAAGCCAAAATCCAATCAGAGTATGCACACATTTCTCCAGATTCTCAAGAAGGTATAGCTCTCGCAGAAATACTCGCAAGTGACAAAAGTATTGATAAACTCAATGAAGCTTTGCTCCATCTGACTTTGGATTATGACATAGAAAAGATGTTTGAACCTGAAAGTCCACCAACACAAATATCGCCAGAGGTTTTGCATCCAAAGATGGATGTAGAAGTCTATCTCAGTCACTATTTTGGAACTGAATGATGGGAACTTATCAATGAGTATCTCCACCACCATAGAAATGATTATTCTGAAGATATCGTCTGGAAGATCAAGGAACTTGGGGAAAAAGTCGACGAAAATTTTCGTGAAGACTTTTTGCTTGAATTTGTCTCTGGGAAAATTCTCAACACTCAAATAGACTTCTATCTTGCCTGTATTCATGCATGTAAATACTACCATATCAAAATTCTCAGTCTTGTCGAACTCACGCAGGTAACTCCCCTTCAAATCGAAACCCTCGGAACCGTCACAGAAGCATTCAATCAGCTTCAAATTTCTCCTCTCAACCATTCTCAAGATATCAAAGAAGCAATTGAAAATATCATCAACCACGGAAGTGAAAAACGTAAACCCAGTAAAGACTCCAAAGTCTCCTACGAAGCACACAATATCTTTGATCAGGGCATCTTGGAGATACTCAAAACCAATGACACCGAAAAATTAAAAACAAAAGCTGCACAAATAGATCGACTTCTCGGGAATCTCCTTAATCAATTCCATCCTTCTCTCACAACGAGCACTTTGCACGGAAAGTTTGGGACGGGAAGTGGAAGTATGACAAAAATCATCAGAAGTCATCTCCTGAGTAAGCTCAAAAAAAAATCCAATGAAACGGACAAGGTCTATCTCAAAAGAATTTCTTCCCTTGCATTTAAGAAGTATCTAGGAAATATCTTGGCAAAAGATATCAAAAATCAGCCTGACCTCGGGCTTTTACTCAGTGGGTGTGAAACACAACAACAAGAAATGATGTTTTTTGAATATCTCCAAACCATCACACAAATCATCAAAAACATTGAACTCATTCACAAAAATAAACTTGATCTCTGAGCACTTGCAGAGTATTATGAAGAAATGTTGGACAATGAATTAGGAAAGATTAGAGTGGAATAATTTTGAAGAAAGCAATTTGGATGACATGAGAAATATTTAATTTTATTTTTAGGAGATTGGTCTGGAGGAGTGAAAGCCGTAGAATCAGAAATCTCTGATATTGGTTGGTAAACAAAAAACTTGGAACTTGCATTTTCATATCAAGAGACTCTCAAAGATCTCAATGAGCATAGATTGATAGATTAGGAAAATTCTTGATTATGCTTTTACTTAAAAGAAAGCCATTTTTCCTAAAAAACGCTTTCTTTTTTATACTATTTTTTGCTATTCTGGATTCTTGGAGTAGAATAAAAATGAAGTAACTCTCAATTAGTCTTTAATTTCATATCTATGCACAATACACTTTCGATTTCTATTCAAAGAGAACCTCTTTATAAAGATGATTTAACCTTGGTGAAACTCCAAGATGATGTGTGTGGAGTGAAAGAATTGATGCATTACTACAATCAACTTCTCAATGGGCTCTCAAAACAATCTTTGGATATAGAGAAATGAGTTATTCCATTTGATGATTTAACTACTATAAAAGAAGATCTAATTCGCATAAAAGATCTCCTTTTCTCTTCCATCAAGCAACTCCAAAAACAATACCCTAAACTCAAAAAAAAATTTCCCTTCGGAAGTGTCATTCATACAGATTCTACCACCGATATCAATGTAAGATTTTGAATAAAGTTCAAACAAAAGAAAACAATACATCAATCAATTCTTATAGATTTGAAAAATGAATTACAAGATATTGAACAATGAGTCACGAACTATGAAGAGTTGTTAGCAAAAGGAAGAGAATTACAATTAGATGTCAAAAAAAATATTCTCACGCAAGCAAGTATCGAAGAAATCAGAAATCATCTGGGACAACTCAGAAACAAAATTAATACTTCGGTCTTTGTACTTGGAAGCAGCTTTTCGAGAGCGAAGGAACGAATTGACCAAGAAATACATCTTCAGCTTATGAGAATGGGAGTGTAAGTGAGGTAAATAAGGAAAAGAAAAGGAAATCAATTGATTTCCTTTTCTTTTTACTCTACGCAAAATATGCATCAAATTCTTCTTTGTTGAGTTCTTCTTTGACAAGAAGCTCGTCAGCAATTTTTTGATGAAGAATTCTATTGGTTTCTATGAGTAATCTGGCAACTGCATATGCCCCAAGCAAGATTTCTTTGACTTTTTTATCAATGAGTTTTTGAGTCTCATCAGAAAACGGTTTGCTCGCTCATTCAGCTCAGAGGTAATTTCAAGAGATAGATTCATTGGCAAAATTTTCAGGTCCAATATCTTCATCCATACCAAAACGTGTCACCATATTTCTCGCTATTTTGGTAGCTCTTTCTATATCATTAGAAGCTCAGGTAGTGATATTGTCTTTCCCAAAAAACACTTCTTCTGCAGCTCTTCATCAAAAGAGGGTTGCAAGATCATCGAGATATTTGGCTTTTGATACGAGAAGGGTATCTCTTTCAGGGAGAAACCAAGTGACTCAAAGAGCTCCCCCCCTTGAAATAATGCTGACTTTATGCACTGGATCGGTATGCTTAAGAAGTTTTCAAACCAGAGCATGTCCCACTTCGTGGTAGGCAGTAATTTTCTTTTCAAGTTCATTCATCACTTGCGATTTCTTGGTCAGTCCCATAACGATTCTTTCAAAAGCATTTTGAATAATGTCTTTGGTGATTTCTTTTAGATTTTTTCTTGCAGTCAAGATAGCTGATTCATTGATGAGGTTTCCAAGGTCTGCTCCACTAAATCCAACTGTTGTCGAAGCCAATGCATGATAATCAATGTCTGGAGACATAGGCTTGTTTTTTGCGTGCACTTTGAGAATTTTTTCACGGTCTTCAAGATTTGGAAGGTTGATGGTGACTTTCCTGTCAAATCTTCACGGTCTTAAAAGTGCTTTATCAAGAACATCAGCTCTATTAGTCGCCCCCATAATGATTACATTGGTATCTTGGTCAAACCCATCCATCTCAGTGAGAATTTGATTGAGGGTTTGTTCTCTTTCATCATGTCCTCATCCTAGTCAAGGTCATCTCTTTTTCCCAATGGCATCAATTTCATCGATGAAGATAATACTTGGAGACATTTTTTTTGCTTGTTCAAAGAGATCCCTTACTCTGGATGCACCAACTCCGACAAACATCTCGACAAATTCAGATCAAGAAATTGAGAGAAATGGAACATTACTCTCACCTGCTACGGCTCTCGCAATGAGCGTTTTTCAGGTTCCAGGAGGACCAACGAGAAGGATTCATTTTGGGATTTTTGCTCCCATTTTTTTGTATTTTTGGGGGAATTTTAGGAAATCAACGACTTCTTGGAGTTCTTCTTTTTCTTCTTCAGCTCCAGCCACATCAGCGAAAGTGACCTTGTCTTTATCTTTATCATAGAGTCTGGCTCTTGATTTTCAAAAACTCATAGCATTGTTGGCAACCCCTCACATTCTTCCAATAACCAGAAAAGCGATAAAAATGAAAAGGATTAAAAGAATGATAGTTGGCAAAACATCTGCCCAAAATTTTGCACTCGTAAGATCTTTTATGACAACCTTGGTTTTGATATTCGAATTGTCATTTTTAATTATTCACAAATCTGAAAGTCCATCGTTTTCTGGAAGAATGACGATATCTCTTTGCGTTTTTTCAATCCCATTTTCAATTACTTTTCCACTGAGCGTTGCTGTCGCTTTATTGGAATCAATTAGAACATCACTATACATATTCGCTTGAAAAGAACGAGTGAAATCATTGAGGGAAATTTTTGTATCTATATATTGTTTTCCGAAACTAATTTTTGGCCAAATAAATCCAAAAACTAGGGCAATTATAATAAGAATAATGAATGGACGAAAGTTATTCTGTTTGAAATCAATCTTGATTTCTTTCCTTGGTTTTTTTGGTGGTTGATTTTTTTCCATACGAACTTTTTGGTAGAATATAAACAAGTGGGTGCATTTTAATGAAAAAGACACTATTTGCAAATTTTTGAGTATCAAAAAATAATTCATTGAACTCAAATGGATTGTTTGAAATAATTTTTTGGATCTGGTATTCCTCTGAGGAAAGAAGAAAAAAGATCTTCAGTCTTCTATAAAAATGAAATAGACAAGGGAAAACCCTCTTGTCTATTGAAAAAACTATTTTAAGAGATCTCTTCAAGGAGCATAAAAATCAAGTCGATTTTTTCCTACTTTCTCTATGATATACGAGATGAGATTCTCTTTCATGACCTCTTCTTGGGTTCATTCGAGCATATCTCTGACTTGGAATTTTCCTGATTTTGCTTCCATGAGCCCCACCATCACGACATATCTCGCATTGATTCGATTGGCTTTTTTCATCTGAGCCTTGAGTGATGGAGTTCCGAGTGAAGAAAGCGTGTTGATTCCAGCTTCTCTGGCTTGAAGGGTAAGAGGAAATACGAGTTTTTTTGCGTCTTCTCCAAGTTGAATAAAGTAGAGATCTATTGAGTCTTTGTCTTTGAGTTGGATGCCTTTGTCTACTAATGCTTGCGTGAGTCTCTCCATCCCCATAGCAAATCCAACTGCTGGAATTTCATCTTTGTACCCCATCTTCTTGGAAAGCATATCGTACCTTCCTCCTCATCAAAACGCGTCTTGGCTATTTCAAGAATTATCGACAAATTCCCAAACCGTATGACAGTAATAATCCAATCCTCTCACGAGTTTATGGTCTTCTTCATAGACCACCCCAAGAAGGTCAAGGTATTCTTTCACCATTTCGTAGTGGTGTTTGGAATCTTTTTTAAGATATTTGGTGATTTTTGGTGCTTCGTTGGCTAAAATAATCTCATCTTCTAGCTTGGTATCAAGCAGTCTGAGTGGATTGACTTCCAATTTATGGAGTGCATCTTCACTCAAGAGGTGTTTTTTGTCTTCGTAAAAGTTTTGAAGTTCATGTATATATTTTTCCCTATCTTTCAGAGTTCCAATTGAATTAATCTTCAATTTAAAATCTCCTTCGAGTCCAATGTTTTTCAAAATACGGTATCCAATATAAATCAATTGTGCATCTAAAATAGGATCTGATTCTCCAATAATTTCTCCTCAAACTTGAAAAAACTGACGGAATCTCCCCTTTTGGGGTCTATCATAACGAAAATGAGGCTCAACATAATACAAATACACTGGTTGCACCTCGCTTTGGAGGTCATTTTCAATATATGCTCTCATAATAGGAGCTGTTGATTCGGGCTTCATCACAAATTGTCTCCCCTTTTTATCAATCACATTGTACATCTCTTTGTCGACGATATCAGTTCCTCAACCAATAGCCGAAACAAAAAGAGACTTCTGTTCTAAAATAGGAGTCGAAATCCTCTTAAACCCGTTCTTACGAAATTCGTGACGAAAAACTTTCTTCAAAAAAGTATGATACAGGTGAGCATCAGGAAGGATATCCTGCATTCATCTAATTCTTTGCGGAAATTCCATAGATAAATAATTAGAAGTATAAAACAAAAAAAAATCTTTTGTAACCCAAAAAATTTTCTAGATTTAGTTCATCTTATCCTATATGCCATTTTTTTCAACTTTATTTTTTAAAATGTCATTTTCACACATAAAAAAAGCAATGAGATGCGATGTGTCAAAATATATAAAGAACAGAGTTGAAAAAGCATAATTATGAGAATAATTCTCATTGTAAAATTTTTTTGCTCTTTGGATTTTCACAAGTAAAATATACATTATTTTTTAATAATTTGTCTATGGATGCAGAGACACAAAAAACATTATCAGACGAAATAAACACCAAGTCTGAGAAAGGAAACACTTCATGAGTTGTAGTGAATTCTCCTGCAATGGCAGCGTATTTTCTTGGACCAAAAGCAGAACATGCGAGTATGTGGGAAGAAACGTTTCAATCTATTTTTCAGGATTATGTGCATTGGAGACGCAACTACTTTCCAGAAGACCCCATGCTTATCTCAAGGTCTAAAAGAAGAGAAGAGCATGAAGTCTGGTTTGATACTTTCAATTCCGAACTTCATAAAGTCCTCAATCAACTCAAAGGGCACTATCCATTTTATTCTCCTCGATATCTAGCTCACATGCTCTCCGAACAAACATTTCCAAGTGTAGCGGGGTACTTTGCTGGAATGCTCTACAATCCTAACAATGTTACAGATGAAGCGGCTCCCATCACGGTACAACTTGAGATTGAGGTTGGGAAGATGATAGCTGAAATGCTTGGCTACAACAAAGAAAAATCTTGGGCTCATCTCACTTCTTGAGGAACCCTTGCGAATATCGAGGCACTTTGGGTAATGAGACTCTCTCAGTTTACTCCACTCATCATTCAAGAATTTTGTAAAAAAGAAAAAATTGCATTTCCAATAAAAATGCCGAATAACATTTTCAAACAGCAAAAAGAACAAAAAATGATTACTGATTGCACACAAAAAGAACTTTTGAGTCTGATTCCAAACGAAAGTATTTTTATGCCGAGAAAACTAGCAAAATTTCTTATTAAAGAACTCAAGCAAGAAAAAGAAGAAGTGCTTAATAAAATTAACACTCATTTTACACAAAGTAAATACAATATTGCCAAAAGAGGAATCATCAGTGTATACCAAGAAATCAAATTTCAGCAAATCATATTTGTTTCGGCTTCGGCACACTATTCTATCAAAAAAGCTGCCAATGTGTTGTGAATCGGTGAAAATAATGTCAGACTGATTCCAGTAGATAGTTGTTTTCGTATGGATATAGTAAAACTCAAAGAGATGCTTTGGAATCTCAAAGAACATGAAGTGGCTTCAGCCGTAGTATGAATCGTTGGAACGACTGAAGAATGAGCCATTGACCCTATTGGACAAATATGTGAATTGAGAGAACTCTATGAAAATGAAAAAAAGTCATCATTTTGGTTTCATATTGACGCAGCTTGGGGCGGATATATTAGAACCCTCCTGAATGCAAAAGAACTTGATCCGAAGAAAAAAGTAGAAGACTTTCATAAAGATTTTTTAGAACTTACTCAATTGACAGGAACAGTACAAATCCCCTACTCACAAAAGGAAGAAGAAGAATGACAATGAAAACTCGTAAAAATTGAATGGGGAGAAGATTGGTGATTATTTCGAAGCATATTCTTTATGAATTATGCGGATTCCATCACTATTGATCCACACAAACTCGGATATATTCCATATCCAGCGTGAGTTATTACCTATAAAAATGGTCTCGTCACTGAACTGATTTCCCAAAAAGCGAAGTATATCTCAGATGATTCTTGAATGATGAAAAATATCGATGAACCACTCGATATCAGCGCTGTATGACCCTATATTTTAGAGGGATCCAAGCCTTGAGCAGCAGCAGTGTCATGTTGGTTAGCACACAAAACCATCCCCCTCAATTTTCATGCACACGGAAAAATCATCAAAAGAACATTATTAAATGCAAGAAAACTCTATACACTCATTTCACAACACAAAAAAACCTACATCAAACTAGAAAAAACTCTCTATAACAACTATCAAGAAGACTTCAGTGCTTTCACATTTAATCCAATTTATTTTCCAGATACCAATGTAGTCTGCTTTATTGCACTCCCTCAAACAATGAGCAATGGAAAACTCATTAAAAAAGACACCTCTCTCAAAAATCTCAATATCCTCAATCGCGAAATCTACGAAAAGTTGAGTATCAAAAACAATGGGAAAAATCATAAAATGCCGTATCTTCAAGATTTTTTCGTTTCCAGAACTACGTTTGAAAGCAGTCAATATAGTTTTGATTCTATCAAAGAAATCTTGTGAAAATATGGAATTGACAAAAAAGCGTATGAGCAAGAAGGATTGTTTGTCATGCGCTCAACCGTGATGAATCCTCGGTATTATGATGCAGAAAGGCAACAGATGAACTATCTCAAAGATTTTGTCACCTACCTACACAAATGTACGAGAGAAGTCTTAAATGAATTACAGAAAAAAACGCTCTAACATATCCAGACTATTGCAAAAGCAAATTTTTGACTTTTTCCTTCAAGTAAGTAACATTCTCGGGCTAAAAATCTTTGTCGTGTTTTTATGACTTCATGGTATAAAAAAACACTCAAAGTTCATATAATAAGATGAGATGGTGTGCGATACACAAAACAAAAATTGATTTTTAAAAAAAGTGGAAAAACGAGAGTTTTTCAATATATTTATCCAAGTAAAACTTGTTCACCCCGTGCTTGTAACAAGGAGTATTTTCAAAGAAAAATTTAGTAGAAATGCAAAATAATATGAAAATAGTATCTTTATTCTCTGGTGCAGGTGGTCTTGATCTTGGTTTTCATAAAGCAGGATTTGAGACTATTTGGGCAAATGAATATGATAGCAGTATTTGGGAAACTTTTGAGCATAATTTCCCCAATACATTTTTGGACAAAAGAAGTATTGTTGATGTGCCAAGCTCTGATGTTCCAGACTGTATAGGAATTATCGGAGGTCCTCCGTGTCAAAGTTGGAGCGAAGCAGGAGCAGGAAGAGGGATAAACGACAAAAGAGGACAACTCTTTTTTGAGTATATAAGAATTTTGAAAGAAAAAGAACCTTTGTTTTTTCTCGCTGAAAATGTTTCTGGCATTTTACTACCAAGACATAAAGAAGCCTTTCATGCAATTCTAAACGAATTTAAAGCACTCAATTATAATGTTTCGTATTTTCTTTTCAATGCAAATGATATTTGTGAGCTTCATTGCCAAAATCACGAGTATATGAATGGTGGATTTTCTACAATTTACATGTCAAGAAATCGTGTAAGAAGTTGGGATGAGCCAAGTTTCACCATTCAAGCAGGAGGTCGTCATGCACCGCTTCACCCACAAGCTCCAAAAATGCAATTCATCGAACAAGATAAAAGAATATTTGTTCCCTGAAAAGAAGATCTCTATAGAAGACTTTCTGTAAGAGAATGTGCCAGAATAAAAACTTTTCCAGATGATTTTTTGTTTCAATACAAAAATGTTGCTGATGGTTACAAAATGATCGGAAATGCTGTACCAGTAGAATTTGCAAAACAACTTGCAAGTGTGATTTATAAAGATATTTCGCAATATTTGAAACTTCACCAAATACAAAGGTCAGAGCATGTAAGAATAAAAAAATGACTTCCTCGCTTCGATACTCCCTCATTACACACTTCCCCTCCTATTTTCCTTAGCTCGCAAGACAACTCATAGAAGTAAGCATTGCAAGACAAATTATATAATTTTAACAATTCGCATTATGATACATATTCAAGAACTTTGCAAATTTCTCGTCAATGCAAAAAAAATCAACGTATGCAAGTGGGGAGGAGACTATCAAACTCAACGGTGAAGAGATTTACAAAGCTAAATATATTGGTGGGCTTGTCGATCAAAGAAAGGAATAATAACAAATGATGCTCACTTAAACTACTATCGCAGTACCTTATATCTTTATCACATCAAACATGAAAAACTTAGCCCCAAACATCACAAGACAAAGATTGTTACTCGAAGGATTTTATGAGATCAATGCTGACCCTTATGTCATAGAGAATTACTTCAAAGGGATTACAGAGTATTTGAGTCTGAGAATGTATGGAAAGCCAATCATCTTTTCTCCTTGAGACGATGGAAAAGAAGAAAATCAAGGATATGATGCTTTTGTCCCGTTGATTGATTCAGGTATATCTGTGTATGTTTGGTCAAAGACCAAATTTTTATCACTTATTATTTATACCTGTAAAGACTTCGACGAGCAAAAAGCTGTAGAATTTACAAAAAATTATTGGAAGATCTCCGAAGTTGAAGTCTTATCATTCTAGGATTGAAACACTGAGCAAAACTGAGTTCCAAATGGATTCTTTTACAACATACTCATGAAAAAAACATCCTTCTGTTTTATGGAATAAGTTTTTTAGAGACCTTTGTCTTTACAACAGATATTTGGGCTTTCTTTTTTACAAGTTATCTCCATGAGCTTATTTATCGGTCATCAATCTTTTGTTTTGATGTTTATCTGAGAGTTTTTAGAGCTTTTCACTTGGATTGCAAGAAAAGGACAAAATCAATAATCTCATCCCTTGAAAGATCTTGAGGGGCTTTTTTGTGCTTTTCAAGAAAAAACTTGACACAAGTAGTATATGCTTGAATCGTTCTTTGAGAATAGTTTCTATATTTGAGTTCTCTTTCAAGACTTTGTAAATATTCTTGACTTGGCATAAATTTGAGTATTATAGAACTAATAATTCGTCCTTTTGCGTATTTTATGACTTTTGGGAATAAAATCAAGCATATTGTTCGCATAAGGAGGAGTTGCGACGAAATCCACTCATTCCGCTCCGCTCTGCTTCGCTTCATTCGGG
>Ga0209373_10002055_pt1 | contig 21238 bp, 17 predicted proteins | sample Higcelweek5metaG_FD_187173 | JGI IMG/M metagenome (GOLD analysis project Ga0209373, IMG submission 187173) | Freshwater pond sediment microbial communities from the University of Edinburgh, under environmental carbon perturbations - High... | ecosystem: Environmental > Aquatic > Freshwater >... | reverse complement strand
GTGTTTTTATGAGCAGTACCACTCATATAATTTTTCAATTCCTTCGTCAATTTCAATTTTGTGATGCCAGCCTAACTGGTTAATTTTATTGGTGTCGGTAAGTTTTTTCATTGTGCCATCGGGTTTCGATGCATCGAAATATAGTTCACCTTTGAACCCAATTTTCTCTTTGATTAGTTCGGCCACTTGTTTAATGCTGACTTCTTTTCCTGTTCCAATATTGATGTGTGTGTTGCGAACTTCTTTGTTGTCAGTTTTAACGTCGACGAAATCGATATTTTCAATTACGTAGATACAGGCTTCGGCCATTTCTTCGCTCCAGAGGAATTCGCGTAAAGGAGCACCGGTGCCCCATATTTCGACACTAAAAATACCGCCGGGTTTTGTTGTTATCCCGTACTTTGAAAGTTTTTCAAGAATAACGGTTTCGGTTGCACTTCCATCAATGCCTTCAATAGGGCGTTTGTTGAAATCGGCTCTCACTGCATCCCAATTGTTCTGCTCCAGGCATTTTCCAAGGTGTATTTTTCTGATCAACGCAGGTAAAACATGCGAAGTTTCGAGGTTGAAATTGTCGTTTGGACCATACAGGTTTGTTGGCATTACGCTCAGGTAGTTTGTGCCGTATTGTAAATTGTAGCTTTCGCACATTTTGATGCCGGCAATTTTTGCGATGGCATAGGGCTCATTGGTATATTCGAGAGGCGAAGTTAAAAGGCAATCTTCGGTCATTGGCTGAGGGGCTTCTCGCGGATATATGCAGGTGCTGCCAAGGAAAAGGAGTTTTTTTACCTCGTTCAGGTATGCATTGTGGATCACGTTGTTTTGGATCATCAGATTTTCATAGATGAACTGTCCGCGATAGAGGCTGTTCGCGATAATCCCCCCAACTTTTGCTGCCGCAAGTATTACGTACTCGGGCTTTTCCGTTTGAAAAAAAGTTGCTACAGCGTTGCTATCTCTCAAATCCAGCTCTTTCGACGATCGTCCAATAAGATTTGTGTATCCTTTGTTGGTCAATATTTTCCAAAGAGCAGAGCCAACTAATCCTAAATGGCCGGCTATATATATTTTACTATCCTTATTCATTCTATAATCCTGTTTCTTTTCTTCTGACTTTAATGCGCATAGCCCCTTTTATCGGTTTTTCCGACACAAGAATCATATAGCCACCGCCACCAGCACCAGCAAGTTTCCATCCTAACGCGCCGTCTTTATATTCATCGATTGCACGTTGTACATCGTTGTTGACCATTGCCGGAAACATTTTTACCTGCGCATTGAACGAATCTAGGAATGCACTGGCAAAACTTTCCAAATCGCGGTTCATAATTGCGTCCCAGCAACGTTCTGCAGCATTGGCCAGTACTTTTACATTTTCGGTGTTGATGTAGGTCTCTTTCAGAAGATCCAATCCTTTTTCGCGAGGCCATAGGAGAACCATGTAAAGGTGATCTTCGAGCCAAGTGATGATTTTCTCGTCGTGAACCGATTCGAATTTCTTTGGCCAAAAAGCGTTGTCGTAATAATGGCGGACTAATCCTGGCATGCAAATACCGATAGAATCTTGTGCGCCCGAAATGATTTTTGAGCCCGGAGTATTCTCAAATTTGAACAGTATTTCAGCAAGCATTTCAGGCTTTTCAAGCGGAAGGTGATATGGCCATATTTTTTTAGCTGCATTTCGGGTCGAAGTACTCATGCCGCACCGTTCGTTGTATTCGATTATTGGTTCAAGCGAAAGGGTTATGGCCCATCCCGGATGATATTCTGAAACGTAAGGTTGATCGATCCACGTTCCTGCAAGGTCAATACGGTAAGGTAGTTGGCAATTGTTGCTGTTGCGGATTTCGGTGGTTGAACGTGCGGGCAATCCGGCATCTGGAATTCGCTCCAACACTTTCAATTTGATTCCAAGTTTGTCGCAAAGCTCTTGTTTTGCAGGCGAAAAACCATCCTCGTTCACAACAAAAAAATCGGGTTTAAGACGTTCAAGCTCTTGCTCAAAGTCCATGATTCCATTGCCCGAATTGATGAATGCATCGGTAACATATTTGATCGACTTCACCATGTAAAGCCTTTCCTGTTCACTATTGATTGTTCCCCGGCCTTTTAAATCCTGAATGGTCGAGTCTGATCCAAGTCCAACATATAAATCGCCATAGTGCGATGCTTCTCTGAAGAAAGCCACGTGTCCGCTGTGAAGCATGTCGTAACATCCTGAAACAAAAACTTTTGCCATAATTTTTTGTTGATTGTTATAAGTCTGTCTACAGAAATAGTCCTAATCCTAAATTAGTTTTTTTGTCTGTAAATAGCTGATAACCTTATTATTCAAAATAATTCATGATTTGGAAGCCACCATCTTTCAGGTAACTCTCTTTTTTCATCAGTTTAATGTCCGAAGTCATCATATCGGCAACGAGGGCCGGAAGGTCATATTGTGGTTCCCATCCCAGTACTGTCTTCGATTTTGTCGGATCACCAATAAGTAAGTCGACTTCTGTTGGACGGAAATAGCGTTTATCAACGCCAACAATTACATCTTTTACCGCAGCGCGCGATATCATAGCATCGAGGTATTTATCGCCAACTTTTTCAATGAATTTATCCTGATCAACATTCACCAATACACCAATTTCGTCGGCTCCTTCGCCTCTGAACTCAATTTGCAAACCAATTTCTTGGGCTGCCATATCAATAAAATCGCGGATTGTAGTTGTAACACCAGTTGCAATTACATAATCGTCTGGTTTATCTTGCTGCAGAATGAGGTACATTGCGCGGACATAATCTTTAGCGTGTCCCCAGTCGCGTTTGCTGTTCAAATTTCCCAGAAAAACATCTTCCTGAAGTCCTAATGCAATTTTGGAAAGGGCACGTGTAACTTTTCTTGTAACAAACGTTTCGCCCCTGATTGGCGATTCATGGTTGAATAGTATTCCGTTGCTGGCGTGCATGTTATAAGCTTCGCGATAGTTTACGGTAATCCAGTAGCCGTAAAGCTTTGCAACAGCATACGGCGAACGCGGATAGAATGGTGTTGTTTCGCTTTGCGGTACTTGTTGTACCAATCCGTACAATTCAGAAGTACTTGCCTGATAAATCCTTGTTTTTTTGGTGAGCCCCAAAAGCCGTACAGCTTCGAGAATACGAAGAGTCCCAATTCCGTCGGCATTGGCAGTATATTCAGCAGTTTCGAAACTTACCTGAACATGGCTCATTGCCGCAAGGTTATATATTTCGTCGGGCTGAATTTCCTGAATAAGGCGGGTAATATTTAAGCTGTCGGTAAGGTCGCCATAGTGGAGGATCAAATTTGGGTTTTCGGAGTGAGGATCCTGATATAAATGGTCAATTCTGTCGGTATTGAATAACGATGATCTGCGTTTCATACCATGTACAATATATCCTTTCTTGAGGAGAAATTCAGCAAGGTAAGCACCATCTTGTCCTGTAATCCCAGTTATTAAGGCAATTTTTTGTGACATAATTTAGTTCAATTTAAAATGAAAATTTGAATATTGTGTGTTTGATTTTTTTTGCTTCGATGTTGTTAATCATCTGTTTATACAACAGTTCTGAAATAGTCGATGGTCTTTATCAGACCTTCTTCAAGCTTAATTTTGGGTTCCCAGTTGTTGAGTTCTCTCTGAGCAACTGTAATGTCTGGTTTTCGTTGCATCGGATCGTCTTGTGGTAATGGCATAAACACCATTTTCGATTTTGATCCGGTAAGTTCAATTACTTTTTCTGCAAGCTCAATCATTGTAAATTCACCGGGGTTTCCAATGTTTACTGGTCCAATGAACGAATCATCGGTATTCATCATGCGAATAAAGCCTTCCACCAAATCATCGACATACTGAAAGCTACGGGTTTGTTTCCCATCGCCATAAATGGTAATGTCTTCGCCTTTCAACGCCTGAACAATAAAGTTCGAAACAACACGTCCGTCGTTTTGATTCATTCGGGGTCCGTAGGTGTTGAAAATACGTACAATCTTAATCCTCACATCATTCTGATGGTGGTAGTTCATGAAAAGCGACTCGGCGCAGCGTTTTCCCTCATCGTAGCATGAACGTGGGCCAATAGGATTAACATTTCCCCAATATGTTTCGGGTTGAGGGTGTATTGTTGGATCTCCATAAACTTCACTCGTCGAAGCTTGTAATATTTTGGCTCGTACGCGTTTTGCCAATCCCAGCATATTAATCGCGCCCATTACCGATGTTTTGATGGTTTTGATTGGATTGTATTGGTAATGAACAGGAGACGCGGGGCAAGCAAGATTGTATATTTCGTCTACTTCGGCAAAATAGGGTTGGGTTACATCTTGGCGTACCAATTCGAAATACGGGTTGCCAATAAGTTGTTTGATATTCGATTTGTGCCCTGTGAAATAATTGTCTAAACAAATCACCTCGTTGCCTTCGTTAATCAATCGTTCGCACAAATGTGAGCCGATAAATCCGGCACCACCGCTAATGAGAATACGTTTCATTTATTTATTGTCTTTTTTGAAATACAAGTGTACCTAAATAATTTGTTTTAGGGAAAATTTGAAATTCATTTTTCCCTTTTTTGTTTATTTTGAATTGCTTAAATATTCAATATCAATGTTTTATTTTCCAATTCCTTTGAATGAAAAACCAATCTTCCTCATTTTTTCAGCATCAAGAACATTCCTTCCGTCAAAGATGAAAGCGGGTTTGTACATTTGATCGTAAATAGTTTTCCATTCGTAAGTTTTGAACTCATCCCATTCTGTGGTTACAGCAATTCCATGTGCTTCTTTCATTGCATTATAAGGGTCTGAATGAACTGTAATTCTGCTTAATATAGAAGTTTTTTGATCTTCGGTTTCATAATTTCCATTCAAAAGATATTCAATATCCTTCATAATCTGATCTTTCGAAACTTTTGGATCGTACACATGAATTTCGGCCTGTTCGTGTAGAAGATCCCACGCTACATACATCGATGGACTCTCTCGTGTGTCGTTTGTGTCTTTCTTGAAAGCCCATCCAAGTAGTGTGATTTTCTTTCCATTAACAGTGTTGAAGAGTGTCTCAACAATCTGTTTTGAGAAGCGATATTTCTGATAATCGTTCATTTTAATTACCTGTTCCCAATAGTCGGCAACTTCGGGAAGTTCAAAATGACGGCAAAGGTAAACCAGGTTCAGAATATCTTTTTGAAAACAGCTTCCTCCAAATCCAACAGAAGCTTTCAAAAATTTTGAACCAATGCGCGAATCGGCGCCAATGGCCGATGCAATTTCGTCGACATCGGCACCAGTTTTTTCGCAGAGTGCTGATATTGAATTGATCGATGAAATGCGTTGAGCCAGAAATGCATTTGCCGTAAGTTTAGATAGTTCAGAAGACCAAATCCGGGTTGTGATAATGCGTTCACGTGGAATCCAGTTGGCATAGATGTCGACAAGTTTTTGTTCCGCTATTTTTCCATCTTCATCATCTTCGCTACCAATAAGTATTCTGTCGGCAAAGTGAAGATCGTTTATGGCTGTTCCTTCGGCCAAGAATTCGGGGTTCGACAATACGCTGAAACGGATATTTTTCGAATTGTTGGTTAATATTGTTCTGATTGCCTGAGCTGTACGAACAGGTAAAGTCGATTTTTCAACAACAATTTTATCTTCGGTGGCAACTTCTGCAATCTGGCGGGCACAAAGTTCAACGTATTTAAGGTCGGCAGCCATACCTTTCCCAATTCCGTAAGTTTTGGTGGGCGTATTCACCGAAATGAAAATCATTTGAGCCTCGCGTATTCCTTTTTCAATATCGGTTGAAAAAAATAGGTTTCTGCCACGTGTTTCTGCAATAACATCGCTCAATCCTGGTTCAAAAACCGGAAGTTTGTCCAGATCCTCATTGTTCCAATCGGCAATGCGGCTAGGATTTATGTCGACAACATTAACTGTAATGTGAGGACATTTCTGTGCAATAACCGACATGGTTGGGCCGCCAACATATCCGGCTCCGATGCAACAGATGTTTGTAACTTTTTCAGGTATATTCATTTTTGTGATTATTTTATTGGAAACAATTTTTTCTCCCTAAGGAATTTTATAACTACTTCTGTACTAATTTTTTCAAATTCGGGGTTGATGGTCAAAGCCGGATTTGCTGGTTTATCAAATTGAATATCAAATCCCGGAAGGTTGTCGAGCTTGCCTTTGTCGGCCAGAAGGTATAAATCGGGTTGATTATCTTTACAGTAGTCGATGTCGGCATCCATAAAAATTGTAAAGAACCGTTCTTTCCCAATAATTTCGGCAACCTGTTGCCTAATATTTTCATTAGGCGATAAGAACGAGCAGATTGTAATAATTCCCTGATCGTTCAGAATACGGGCAATATGGGCAACTCTTCGGAGGTGTTCGGCACGGTCGGCTGGCGAAAAATCGAGTTCAAGCGAAAGCCCCGTGCGTAGCGTGCCACCATCAAGCAGCACAACATTTGCACCCATGTCGAAGAGTTCTTTTTCAAGCGGGTAGGCGAGTTCATTTTTTCCCGATCCATGTAACCCTGTTATCCATAGAGTAAAACCTTTGTGATTGAACCTTTTTTGCCTGTCTTCATTTGAAATCAGGCATTGGCCTTTGTTTATTTTTTCTTTGATTTCATGATCTGTTATCTTCGAAACCAGTTCGTCGCTGCTTAGTCGGTACAAAATCATTCCAACAGCACAAGTGTTGTTGGTAACCGGATCAATTAGTACGAATGAGCCTGTGTTTCGGTTTTTCTCGTAGGTGTCGAAAAAGAGTGGTTTTATGCTTGTGATAACAGTTCTTCCAATGTCGTTCAGTTCAAAATGATCAATGTCTAATTTTTCAAGAGTGTTAACATCAACTTTATAACGGATGGTGTCGATTCGGGCGCGTGTTGTATTTGTGTTGTGCTTAATGTAGAATTGGGTTCCTTTTTTCATCGGATTTTCATCCATCCAAACCAGCATTGCCTCAAAATGGCGTTCAATGTGAGGGAGATTATCGGGGTGGACTATCATTTCGCCCCTCGAAATATCTATCTCATCTTCGAGCGTGATTGTAACCGATTGTGGAGGGAAAGCAAGTTCTAGTTCTCCGTCGTAAGTGTCAATCGATTTCACTTTAGAAGTTTTCTTCGATGGAAGTACCATTATTTCGTCGCCTTTTCGCACCACACCTGAAGAAATTTTTGCTGAAAAACCACGGTATTCACGGTTCGGACGATTTACATATTGAACGGGAAACCGAAAGTCTTCAAAGTTGCGATCGCTGCTAATATGAACTGTTTCAATGTATTCAAGTAAACTTTTACCATGATACCAAACCATCTTATCCGAAATATCGACAACATTGTCACCTTTCAGTGCCGAAAGCGGAATGAACTCAACATCAGGAATATCGAGTTGGGAAATAAACGCTTTATAATTGGTACAGATTGAGTCAAAAACTTTCTGGTCGAAATCAACCAAGTCCATTTTATTCACCGCTAAAACCACATGTTTGATTCCCAACAGCGAAACCAGAAAAGTGTGGCGGCGAGTTTGGGTGATCACCCCTTTTGTTGCATCAACAAGAATAATTGCCAAGTTTGCAGTCGATGCACCCGTTACCATATTGCGGGTATATTGCTCGTGTCCAGGGCAATCGGCAATAATGAATTTCCGTTTGTTGGTCGAGAAATAGCGGTAAGCAACATCAATTGTGATACCTTGTTCGCGCTCGGCTTTCAACCCGTCGAGCAGCAGAGCATAGTCAATTTCTTCGCCGGCATGGCCAACGCGTTTACTGTCGCGTTCGAGTGCAGCAAGCTGATCTTCGTAAATCATTTTGCTGTCGAACATCAAACGGCCAATAAGTGTCGACTTTCCATCGTCGACCGAACCTGCCGTTAATAATCGTAACAGATCTTTTTGTTCGTCCTTCTCGAGGAAAGATTTTATATCTGGATTTGTTGTCATTGTGCAGTTGTGAATTTAAAAATATCCTTCTCTTTTCTTCTGCTCCATACTTCCGTCTTGATCGAAATCGATAACGCGAGTGGTTCTTTCAGAAACAGTTACGGTCATAATCTCTTCAACAATTTCTTCGATAGTTGTTGCGTTCGATTCGATAGCACCTGTAAGAGGATAGCACCCCAACGTGCGGAAACGTACCATTTTCATCTCAGCCTTATCTCTCAACTCTTTGGGCATACGTTCATCGTCGGCTAAAATTAACGAACCGTCCATGTTTACAACGGGGCGTTCTTTAGCAAAATAGAGCGGAACAATTGGTATATTTTCGAGCCTGATATATTGCCAAATATCAAGTTCGGTCCAGTTTGAAATAGGGAAGACCCTGATTGATTCACCTTTGTGAACTCTTGCATTGTAGATGTCCCAAAGTTCGGGGCGTTGATTTTTCGGATCCCACTGGTGAAACTTATCGCGGAAAGAGAAAATACGTTCTTTTGCCCTCGATTTTTCTTCATCGCGGCGGGCACCTCCAAAAGCTGCGTCAAAGTTGTGTTTGTTCAACCCTTCGAGCAATGCCTGGGTTTTCATGATGTCGGTGTGTACCTTGCTGCCATGGGTAAATGGTCCAACGCCCGAGTCGTAACCTTCTTTGTTGTAGTGTACTATCAAATCCCAGTTATTCTGTTGGGTGTAGCTGTCGCGGAATTCAATCATTTCGCGAAACTTCCATTTTGAATCGATGTGCATTAATGGGAAAGGTACTTTCCCTGGGTAAAAAGCTTTTTCTGCCAGACGAACCATTACCGATGAATCTTTTCCGATGGAATATAACATGACCGGATTTTGGAATTCGGCTGCTACTTCTCTTATAATATGAATTGATTCGGCTTCGAGTTCTTTTAAGTGGTTCAGATTAAATTCGTTCATAAAGTATTATCTGCTGACTTTCGGTAGTATGTTATTAATAAGTATTTCTAAGTTTTCTGATTTCGATTTCCCCATTGTATCTATAATGATATCAGGAACGGATGGTATTTCGAAGGGGGCATTTATACCTGTAAAATCTTTAATCTCTCCAGCTCGGGCTTTTGCGTAAAGTCCTTTTACATCGCGTTGTTCGCAAACGTCTAAAGATGAATTTGCAAATACTTCTAAGTAATTTTCTTTCCCAACAATGGATTTAACCAAACTCCGAAGTTCTTCGGTTGGACTTACAAAGGCACACAAAGTGATTATGCCGCAATTAAGAAACAATTTTGCGACTTCTGCAATTCTCCTGATGTTTTCAATCCTGTCTTCGTTGCTGAATTCCAGATTGTTGTTAATTCCGGTTCTGATATTGTCACCATCAAGAACCTGAGTAAGAAATCCTAGTTTAAAGAGTTCTTGCTCAAGAGCACAAGCCATAGTTGTTTTTCCAGAGCCCGATAGTCCGGTAAACCAAATTACAATTGCTTTTTGGTTTAGTTTTTCCTCTTTTGTTTCGCGAGGAATTATTTTATCGAATACCGGATGAATATTGCTCATTAATAGATTTATAAGTCTTTATTCTACAATAAACCAAGGGTTAATCAAACTTTCTTTGCTATATTTTAATGGTTCGCCCGATGGGTAAACGGTAACTTTGCGACCAGCAGATCGAGCAATGGCATGGCCTGCTGCGGTATCCCATTCCATGGTTGGTCCAAGTCGTGGATAGATGTCTGCATTTCCTTCGGCCACAATGCATAATTTAAGCGAACTGCCTTTTGTAATCATTTTTAGAGGCTTCCCTTGTTTGTCGAGCTTGTCGATGTACTCTTCAGTCTCTTTATTCATGTGTGACCGGCTACCAACAACAATAAATTCATCGTTCGAAGTATTGAGTGGTAAAAGTGTTGCATTTTCACTTACTGCATTCGGGTTTATTTCTTCTGAATTGAATACAATTTTTTTAAACGAGCTATTAATGTTTGCGAAATATAATTCGCCTGTAACCGGAACATATACAACACCTATTATAGGGTTGCCATAATTTATTAGAGCAATATTTACTGTAAACTCTCCATTTTTACTGATAAACTCTTTTGTGCCATCGAGAGGGTCAACCAACCAGTATCTGTTCATGAGTTTTCTATGTTCAAATTCAAGAGGTTTTCCTTCTTCGCTAATAACAGGAATTCCCGTTTTCGAAAGCATGTTTTTAATAATTTCATGCGAAGCTTTATCTGCTAATGTTAGTGGAGAATTGTCACTTTTGATCTCAATCTCAAAGTCTTCGGTATTGTATATCTCAACAATTTTCTTTCCTGCTTCGATTGATGCATTTATTGCTGTGTAAATTAAATTTACCATCTAATATTTATTTAAGTTAATTTGAATGATCTACTATGATTTTGTCGTCCAGATAAACAATGTACCTTTTTTGTTGCAAATATACATTGGTTCAACTTCTGAAAATAAAGTAATACACCTGATTTTTAGTTTTATAATTTATACTGTTTTTTAATTTGCAGAGCAAGATTTTGAATGTTGAAATTAGTGTCAACTAACAGAATATCAATATTTTTTCAACTTTAACTTTTATGAAACCACTAGTAATAGAAGCCCTCGGTAATTTGTTGTTTTGTAAATTTTAATTTTCACTCAAAGGTATGATTTTCAACGTAATTAGAGCTAGATTTTTCTGTGTTCTTTTTCAACACTATCAGTAGTTGTTGATTAAGAGTGTGATAGCTTAAGAATTGTTAATAATCCGATTGATCAGGAGTTTTTCTTCTATGGTTTTACTTTAGCCTACATGAAGAATTAAAGCTTGATTTTGTAATTTTGAACTGCTTTGATCAGGAAGATTATACATATTGATATGGATGCATTTTTTGCATCGGTTGAGCAACGAGACAATCCTTCGTTGAGAGGAAAACCTGTGGCTGTAGGCGGTGACAGTAAGCGAGGTGTGATTGCCGCGGCTAGCTATGAAGCCCGAAAATTTGGCATCAGGTCGGCAATGCCAACTTCAACAGCTTTGGCTAAGTGCCCCAATTTGATTTTGGTAAAGCCACGTGGAAGTGCATACAAGGAAGCTTCGCAAATTATACATTCAATTTTCTTTGATTATACCGATATGGTTGAGCCGCTCTCTCTCGACGAAGCTTTTCTCGATGTAACTTTTCACAAAATTGGCCCCGATTCGGCAACGCTCATTGCCAGAGAGATAAAGGAACGTATAAAGGAAGAAACGCAATTAACTGCATCGGCAGGGGTTTCATACAATAAATTTTTGGCTAAAATTGCATCTGATTATAAGAAGCCCGACGGTTTGTTTGTTATTCCGCCCGAAGATGCGCTTGATTTTCTGGAGAAATTGAGAATCGATAATTTTTTTGGCGTGGGAAAGGTTTCGGCTCAACGTTTTCACAATTTGGGCGTTTTTACTGGTCACGATTTAAAGCAGATTTCAAAAGCCAATTTGATAACTTGGTTTGGTAAGGCAGGAAGTTATTATTACGATATTGTCAGGGGAATTGATAATCGCGATGTAAAACCGGCTGAAGAGAGCAAATCTATAGGTGCTGAACAAACCTTCGAAGCCGATTTTTCTGACGAGGTTGAGGTGAAATCAAGAATGCTAAAAATTATTGACCGAACTTGGAAGCGATCGGAACGACACCAAGCCTTAGGGAAAACTGTCACTGTGAAAATTAAATTTTTCGATTTTGAAGTGATTACGAGAAGTAAAACGTTAGACAATTATATCGATTCGAAAGAAATGCTGATACACGAAGCTGCTGAACTATTAATTAACGAAACTCCGTTCAAAAAGCCTGTTAGGTTAATTGGTGTTACTCTTTCGAATTTTAAGGGAAACGATGATTCCCCAACTCAAACAACTCTAGGTTTATAAAATAAATTCAATGGACGAAAAAATTTATCAACTTGTTGCCAGTAAGGTAAATATTGCCTTGCATCAGGTCAAAAACACAATTATGCTTCTGAAAGAAGGTGCAACAATTCCGTTTATTTCAAGGTATAGAAAAGAAATGACAGGAAGCCTCGACGAAGTTCAAATTGCTGACATACAGCGAGAATATACATATTTCATAGAACTTGAAAAGCGTAAGCAGACCATCATAAAAACAATTTCAGAGCAAGGAGCCTTAACTCCCGAATTGCAAAAAAAGATTGAAGATACTTTTGATGCTACTGTTCTGGAAGACATTTACTTGCCATATAAGCCAAAGCGACGTACACGCGCAACCATTGCCCGCGAGAAAGGTTTAGAGCCTCTAGCAAAAATAATTATGGGGCAGTTCGAATGGAACATTGAAAAACGTGCTGAAAGTTTTGTTAGCGACGGTGTGAAAGATGTTGAAGAAGCTCTTTCCGGAGCACGAGATATTATTGCTGAGTGGGTTAGCGAGAATCCACGTGCCCGCGATATTATTAGGAATGTATTTAAACGAGAGGCAGTTATTGAATCGAAAGTAGTAAAATCGAAAGAGGCCGATGCTCAAAAGTATCGCGACTATTTCAATTGGACTGAACCTTTGTCGCGTTGCCCATCGCATAGGTTTTTGGCAATTAAACGTGCCGAAAAGGAAGAGTTTGTTAAAGTGTCGGTTTCTATTGACGAAGAAAATGCGGCCGAAAAGCTCGATGGAATATTTCTTCGGGGAAACACTTCGTGCTCCAATCAGGTTAAGATGGCTGTGAAAGACAGTGTGAAACGCCTTATTGCGCCTTCAATTGAGACGGAATTCACCAATATGACAAAAGAAAAGGCTGATATTGAGTCTATTCGTGTTTTTGGCGAAAACCTCAGGCAGTTGTTGCTGGCTCCTCCTCTTGGTCAAAAACGCGTTCTTGGAATTGATCCTGGTTTTAGAACGGGCTGTAAAATTGTTTGTCTCGACGAACATGGCAACTTGCTGCATAACGAAACCATCTACCCACATCCTCCGCAGCACGAAGTTCGCGAAGCTGCAAAAAAACTTTCAACGCTTGTCGAGACTTATAAAATTGAAGCTATTGCAATAGGCAACGGAACGGCTGGGCGCGAAACCGAGCAGTTTATAAAATATCTGCATTTCGATCACGACTTAACTGTTTTCTCTGTAAATGAAGATGGTGCGTCAATTTATTCCGCTTCGAAAACTGCCCGAGATGAGTTTCCAAATTACGATGTCACTGTTAGGGGAGCTGTTTCAATTGGCCGTAGGTTGATGGATCCACTTGCCGAACTGGTGAAAATTGAACCAAAGTCGATCGGAGTAGGGCAGTATCAGCACGATGTTGACCAGAAACTGTTGCAGCAAAACCTCGATGGAATTGTTGAATCGTGCGTTAACATGGTTGGCGTAAATCTTAATACTGCCAGCAAACACCTGCTTACCTACATCTCTGGACTAGGTCCTCAATTGGCTCAGAACATAGTCGATTACAGGAAAGAACATGGCGGATTCACATCGCGCAAGCAACTAATGGAAGTGCCCCGTATGGGTGCAAAAGCTTTTGAACAATCGGCTGGTTTCTTGCGTATTCCCGGAGCTAAAAACCCGCTTGATAATTCAGCGGTGCACCCCGAATCGTACTATATTGTTGAGAAAATGGCTTCCGATTTGAAGTGCGATGTGTCGAGCATGATCAATTCGGAACAAATTACTAAGCAGATTGAACTCACAAAATATGTTTCGGATAAAGTTGGTTTGCCAACTCTTACCGATATCTTAAAAGAATTAGCGAAGCCTGGTCGCGACCCTCGCGAAAAAATCAAAGTGCTAAGCTTTGATGAAAACCTTAAATCCATTGAAGATTTGCGTACAGGCATGGTTGTTCCCGGTATAATTACCAATATAACCCGCTTTGGTGCATTTGTCGATATAGGCATAAAAGAAAATGGCCTAATTCATGTTTCAGAAATGGCCAATAAATACATCGACGATCCAGGTAAAGTTGTTAAACTAAACCAGCACGTAAAAGTGAAAATTATTGAAGTTGACTTGGTTAGGAAAAGAATCCAGCTATCAATGAAGCAAGCCGATTAGTTTACACCAAATTCATCGTCGAAAAGATCTTCTTGACTTTCAAGTTCTTCTTCAAGGAAGTCTTCGGCTTCACCAATAAGTTGCTCAATCAGAACTTCGTTAGTTGGCTGTTCGTCAATCCAATGAATTGTTTGGTTTGTCCAAAAATCGTCAACGTCGCTTTCAATAATAAAGCGGGGAGATTCTGTGTGAACAACAAATAACAAATCTGGTGTTTCTTGCGAATTATCGGCTAAAAGGAATTTTGGTAGCATCTTTTATCTTTTATCAATTTGTTGCAAAAGTAGTTTTTTCTTGTTGAACGTACAAGATAGAGCTGTTAATGCATCAATTATTAATTCTTTGAAAATTAGAGCAGCCTTTAATTGCTATGTATAAAGTTTTTTTGATATGGTGAAATTATTTTTATTTTTACTCTATACTTTTAGACTATTAGAATATCAATTAATCGCTTTTATTATTATGAATAAAATTTCTAAAGAGTTGGTAGGAGCTTCAGCCATTCCTATCATTCTCTCAATTTTGGAAAAAGAGGAAACTTATGGCTACCAAATTATGCAAAGTGTAAAAGATCTATCCGATAGTAAGATAGAATGGAAGGAGGGTAGCTTGTATCCTGTTTTGCATAAACTTGAAAAAAATGGTTTAATAAAATCTCTTTGGAAGATGGCTGAAAATGGACGGCATCGTAAGTATTACGCCATTAATAGAAAAGGCCGCAAAGCTTTGCAAGATGAAATAGAGAATTGGACTTTGGTGCACACAATGCTCGATAGTTTGTGGAAAGAAATTAAGCCTGAGGTTTAGCCTTTAAAATTTTAATGAAAGAGCTTCAAAATAGATTTTTTGAAGCTCTTTTATTTTTCAATAAACGAAGAAAATATACTTTTTAATTTATCAACTTTTGGTTTTATAACGAATTGACAATAAGAATTTTGAGGGTTATTTTTAAAATAGTCGTCATGATATTTTTCTGCTTCAAAAAAAACAGGAAGTTTCTGAACTTCAGTGATTATTTTTTTCGAGAATTCTTTTTCTGTGTTAAGTTTTGAAATTATCTTTTTTGCACTTTTCTCTTGCTCTTCTGAAGTGAAAAAAATTACTGATCGGTATTGAGTTCCTACATCGGCACCTTGTCGGTTCAAGGTTGTTGGATCGTGAGTTTTGAAGAAAACATCTAAAAGTTGTTCAAAGTTTATTTTGGTTGGGTCAAAAGTGATCTTAACAACTTCGGCATGTCCGGTTTCTCCGCTGCAAACATCTTTATATGTTGGGTTTTCGAGAGTGCCTCCGGCATAGCCAGGAACAACATTTGTGACTCCGCTTAATTCTGTAAAAACAGCATCGGTACACCAGAAACAGCCACCTCCAAAAACGGCAACTTCTTGTTTTATTGTTTGTTCGCTATTCGAATTCATGATCAATGTGATTAATAAAATTTTTAGCATTCTTCTTCATTTTCGTTAGTGATCAAAACAAGATTCCTATCCATTTAGTTCACTTCCTACGGCATGATTGTTCTGTTATTTTTCGCTGAAAACGATTGCTTCGTAAGTGTAGATGTCCGATTCTTTCCATCCGTTCCAGCCCAGCCCAGCTTTATCGCGGCTACAATGGCCTAAAAATTCTTCGAGATTCCAACCTGTTGTTACGGCAACCTGAGGGAGAAAAGTTCCAGAATGCGAATCTTTTTTCAGATAAATACCATGAATGCCTAATTGAATCTCGGATATCGATTTTATCTTCCGAAGAGGAGTTAGAACCGATATTTCGATGTTGATTTCCGTAACTTCATCTTTTGAAACAGGTCTGAAACGATGATCGTGCATTGCTGAGGAAATTGTCATTGTTCTAACAGATTCAAATAGTTCAGTTTCCATTTGAAAACGACCGAGACAACCTCTCAGTTCGCCATGTTTGTATAGCGTAACAAAAAGTCCAAGCTTTTCTTCTAAATTGACTGTTATTTCAAGTTCAGATAGAGTAAGTGACTCATCAATACCAAATAGACATTCGAGAGCATTTCTTGAAATTCGCAGAAGAGTGCTCTTTTCTGATGATGAAAGCGAAAATTCTTTAATGTTTATGTTTTGATCCAAATTCAACTATTTTGTCATCTTTTTTAACTCAGCTGCGTGCATTATAATCTCAACAATTTCTTCATCGGTATACGTTTCGTGATTTATTGTCAGATCAAAGTTGTCGTTCTTAGTGTTCTCTCCTTTAATGAGTTTCCTGAAACTCGCACGGTTATCGTCTGTAACTTTAATGACGTCTAAGGCTTCAGCTCGTGTTACATTTTGGGCTTGCATTATTTTCTCGATTTGCCATTCAATAGGAGCCTCAATTCTTATGTGAAGAGAATTTTTAATGTCGGAGCAAATGATATTTGATGCACGTCCAATTATAATTTTGTGTCCATCAACAGCAAACCGGTGAATAACATTTACTACGGTTTTCCTCATTTTATATTCGAGGTTATAATCGGATGAGAGAAATGTTTTTGCAAGCTCATCAAAGAAGTTATGGTGTTTTGCTACGAATATTGTTTGAATTTTATCAGGATGCAAGCGTAGCTTTTCGGCCGAAGCATGAAGTATTTCTTTGCTTATTACTTCCCAATTATTACCTGGATTACGGTTGTTTAATTTCTCAGCTAATAATTTAGCAATTTGTTGAGCGGAACAACCTGCAATTCTTGATATTGTAATTATTGGCCCAGGTTGCCTCTTTAGTTTGTCCAGATTCATTTCTGAAAAACGTTTCGATAGGTAATCACTAAAAATGTCATTCATAATGGTAAGTTTTTAGGATCTTAATTTACAAAGATTTTTTTTAAGTTCATATTTTTCGGCATTCTTTTTTGCCAAAAAGAAGAATGGCTGCGTTTGTAATAAACGAGGCAATAATTACCATGTTTCCAATAAACGGGCTGTAAGAGTAGAAAATAATTTTACCCAAAAGTGCCATTGCTCCACCTATAACAATTGCATAAACGGCATTGTTTGATTTTGTGGTTAGCCTAATTAACCCCAATAATATTGGCACTATGAATGCACCCGAGTATACAGTTAATGCAATTAGAAGAATGCCAATTATTGATGTGAAATTAAGCGAAATAATTATGCCTATTATTCCAATAATCAGAATTATCCATCGGGTTTTTTTGACCGTATTTTGACCGTATTGTCCTTTTTCTATCAAGCCAGTAATAATTATAGATGCACTTAAAATGGTTGTATCGGCCGAAGAAAGGATTGCACTAAGAAGCGCAACTACAATAAGTGCAACAGCCCAACCAGGCAACACACTATTGCTAACCTGAACAAATATTGAGCCTGGCGAAGGTGTTGTTAAACAGTTACTTCCATATACGCTGACCAAACCGATAGAAAATGCAACTGGTATTAGAATTAGAGCTGTAGTGAGAACGGCTTTACGTGCAGTACTTTTATTGTTTGTACAAAATATTCTGGAATAGATATCGGGCCCGGCAGTGAAAGTTGTTGAGTAAGTGATAAGGAGTATTAATAGGTCTAACGGCTTAAAATTTTGGTTAAAAGGAAATTTTAAAGGTGATATTAAAGATATGTCGTTGCATCGTTTTGTGTATGTAAAATATCCTATCGTTGCTAAACCTAACAGTATGAGTATAGCTTGAAAAAGGTCTGTTTTTAATACCGACACCTGTCCTCCAATTATTGTGTAAGTTATGAATACAAAACCTGCAATTATGGCTCCAGTCTCGTAACTAAGAGGAGTAAAGCTTTGTAAAATTTTAGCTGCGGCAATAATTTGGGCTGCAATAATTCCCAACCAAGCTATTGGAATAATGAAAGATGCAATATTTCGCGCTTGCCGACTATATAAATCTTCTAAAAGATCGGGGAGAGTGAATTTTCCTAAGCTGTTTACTTTTGATGTTAAGGGAAGAAGGGCAAAAAGCCCAATTGAAGCACAAAGCATATACCACGAAGTTGCCCATCCAAGTTGAAAACCTTCTTCTACAGCACCAATTATTGCCGATCCGCCCAAAATTGTTGCTAAAAGGCTTCCTGTTATTGTGAAATAGTTTCCTTTTTTCTTAGCGATAAAGAAATCGGAATGGCTTTTAACTTTATACGAACTTCTTACCGATATTACGATTAAAATTGAGAGGTAAATACCGAGGAACAAATAAATCATGAGAATAGTTACTTTTTACATTAAAGAAAATTACAGGTTTGATAAGCCCGAAATTACCTCAAAAAGATTTTCTGCACTAATTGGTTTCTGAATAATTCGGTTGTTTTTTCTTCTTAAAAAGCTTTCGAATTGATTTTCAGAGTCGCCATTTGTTAAAAGAACGGCTTTTATTTTAGGGTTAATGTTGAATAGAATGTTACATAATTCTTCCCCATCAATATTCGGCATTTGCTTGTCGATAATGATCAAATCAATACTGTTGTGATTTATTTTGAAAAACTGAATTGCGTTCATGTGGTTCGAAAAACTGTAAACATCGTGTCCAATGTCGGCTAATATCTTGGCTGTTATTGTTCTAATAACTAATTCGTCGTCAACCAAAAGAACATTTGAAGCACCCCTTTGTATTATTTTTTCGTCGGGAGCAATAAGTTGCTCGGTGTTAAATGCTTCGCATTCGGGGAGATAGATGTTCGTATTAGTACCTTCGTTTACAGTACTGAATATTTTTATTGCACCATTATATTGCTCAATTATTTTTTTTGAAACCGATAGCCCAATGCCCGGATGGCCTTCGTTTTGCTTAGTCGAAAAATACGGATCAAAAACGTGTTGTAAATCGGTTTTTTTGATGCCAATTCCGGTGTCCGAAACAATTATCCTTAGATATTTACCTTTTCTAATGCCACTATCTTGATGAATTTTGGGTTCATCAAAATAGGCATCGTTTGTTTCAATTGATAGTTTACCACCAAGAGGCATTGCTTCAATAGCATTGTCTATTATGTTTTGTATGGCATTTCTTAGTTGTAAAATATCACAAACAAGATGATTTAATTTGATATCGAACGATTTGTGAATTTTAATATTTGAAGGTAAATTGCAATTGTTTATTATATCATCAATCAATTCATTGATATCAATTTGAGAGTTAATTTGTCTTTTTGAATCTGAAAAAACCAGAAGGTTATTTGCAAGAACATTTGCCTTATTAGCGATGTCGGTGAAGTTGTTAACTAAAGATTGAGATCCTTTTTCCGACAGTTTATTTTTAGCTAAATATGTCGATCCGTAAAGCTTATTCGTGATGATGTTTAAATTGTGAGCATAGTAATTTGCTATATCTTTTATTGTTTGCAAGCGTTCATTCTTTACTATCGTATTTTCATTTTCTTTTGCCAGGGTAATATCATCGATAATTTGAATTGCAAAGGTTATATCGCCATACTTGTCTTTCATTGTTGTAATTGTTGAACTTATCCACAAGAACTTGGAATTTTTATCGGTCATTTGCAGCGACTGGCTGAATGATTGCCTAATTCCGGTGTAAAGTTGAGAAAACATAGAGATCAGTTCACTAAGGTTTTCTGTCCTGGTAAATTCATCAATTTTTTTGAAAACAATATTACTCGTTGTGTGTCCGAATGTTTGGGCGTATTTATTATTTGCATATACAATTTGCCTGTTCTTGTCGATCAAGGCAATTCCTTTTGGCGATTCTTCAACTATGTTTCTAAACTTTTCGCGTTGCGAAACAATTGCCTCAACTTCTTTTTTCGATTCAGTAATATCTGTCAGAAATAAGAGATAACTTATTTCGTTGTTGATCTCTGTTTGTGTAAAACTTGCGTTAAAGGTTTGATTTTCTGAAGGATAAACTTCGAACAAGGTGTTGTTGTTCTCTCGTAATACATTGGCCAGAATATCGGTGTTAACTTTTGATAGGATTCCAATTTTCGAGATTTTTAGCCCGATAGATTTCTCCAATTCAAGTTTTGTTAGTTCAAGAAACCTTGTATTACAGTTTATTAGGTTGAAATTAGAATCAAAAATGGCATGACCCTCGGTTAAGTTGCTTATGACTATATTTTGAAGCTGATTAGTTAATTCAAGGTTTTCTCTAAAAATCTTTTCTTCTTCAATATTTTCGATTGTAAGTATTAAGTAATCAATTTCATTCGATGTTTTAAATGTTGGTTTTATTGCAATTGAAATCCATATTTGAGGTGTGTTCTTTAGTTTGATTTCCTTTTTGTATAATGTTATTTTTTTTGATTTGAATAATTGAATATTCTCCTTTATTTCAACACAGTCTTCTTCGTTAAAATAGGAGTATAAATTCTTGTCGAACTGTGTTTTATGGTTGATTTCTAAAAATTTCTGCAACGAATTGTTGAGGTAAAAAATATCTCCACCTTCAGTCGAAAGTGCTATTCCGAAAGATGAACTTGCAGCAATTGTCCTGAATCTGCTTTCATTTGTAATGAGTTCAAATTCAGTGTTTTTCTTGTGGGTGATATCATTTAGAATAAAAATAAATGTTGGGCTATTATTGAATATGAATGATGATATTGATAGCTCAACCCATTTAAGTCGGTTATTTTTAGTTTCGATTCTTACATCAATTGTCTGAGCTGCTGGCGGGTTTTCTGAAGTAGAATCACAAACTTTTCTGATTGCTATTCGGTCTTCGGGAACAGCAATTTGAAATGGCGTTATCTTATTTGTGATAATTTCGGCAGGAGTAAACCCTGTTAACTCGCTCAATTTTTCGTTTTGAAACAGAATGTTGTCATTCTGTACTACTTCAATAGATTGTTGCAGGTTCAGTGCAAACGTGCGCATAAGGTTTTGATCTTCCTTAAGCTTAATCTCTTCCTGTTTTAGCGACGTAATATCCTGAAATATACCTTTATATCCAATTAAAACATTTTCGTTGTTTTTTATTGGGCGCGACTTTGAGAAGATATATTTTGTTTGATTATTGATGATGGCTCGAAAAATAATTTCGGCATGAATAGTTTTATCGTTTGAGATAAATTGAGAAATGAAGCTTTTACGGTCTTCGGGATGAATAAAAATCTCGATCTGGCGCATCGATAATTGTTCTATTCCCTCATACCCGAACATTAAGAAAGAGTTGGCAGAGCCAGTTAAAATCATGTTTTTCAGATCAAGCTCCCAATATCCTAATTTTGAGATTTCGGCAGCAATCGATAGTTCATTTTTCTGGGTTAATATTTTTTCTTCATAAACTCTTTGCTTTGTGATATCGATGT
>Ga0209373_10002051_pt1 | contig 21280 bp, 26 predicted proteins | sample Higcelweek5metaG_FD_187173 | JGI IMG/M metagenome (GOLD analysis project Ga0209373, IMG submission 187173) | Freshwater pond sediment microbial communities from the University of Edinburgh, under environmental carbon perturbations - High... | ecosystem: Environmental > Aquatic > Freshwater >... | reverse complement strand
CTGCCAGTGCAACCTTGGCTTTGAATTCGGAAGTGCGGTTTGTTCTCATGTTTGCCACCATAGATTACCCCCGTAATCATAGGCAAACCAAACTTAACTACCTGTCCGAAAAACCGTAAGTATTATAAAACGCCGTGAACCCCAATACTAAAGGGCTTCACGGCGTTTTTAGTTGGTGACTTTTTTCTTTAACCGCTGAAGGTTTGTCGGTCGTCAGGCATAGGCTTTCTTCGCCTTGGCATCGCGCAGCAAACTGTCGATGACGCGCAGAACGGTATTCTTGTCTTCCTGATCCAGATGCTCAATCTCCACAACCCTGTTGAGCATGGCCTTGTCCTTGATCTCCGCTTGCTTGCCGGTCTCGTCAACCAGGTAATCCAGAGTCGTTTCAAAAGCGATGCATGTGAGGGCAGATATGTTGAAGTATATAATGTGTGATAACTTACTTGAGGTGCTTAATAAGCTTTTGGGAATTGCTATTCAACTTCATGGCAATAAAATAGCGTGTTGGTTTTATCCAGATACAGCCAATACAATGCATAAATGCGGTACATTATCAGGTGATTACGGATTTAATTTTGCAACAATCGAAAAAGTTACGCTTTATGATGACGAGAGGTATTGTGAGCAATTAATTTATGATCTAAGTAATGAAACAATTAATGAAGTCACTAATAATATTGTTAACACCAACGGTTCCTTGGATAGTGTATCGATATACAGATATGATGAACCAGAATGGTTTATGGCTATAATATTTCACGAAAATATTTGCATAATTAAAGGTTTGGATGGTAGCGAAGAAAGGCTCTTGGCGGAAAATGGTTTCATAGTTTCTGATTCGCCTCCCGAAGACTGGTGAAACAGGAGGTAAAAATCCGGGACGCTTCCTGATTAACCGCCACCACCAACCAACAAGCCGCCCCGGATTTGCTTCCGGCAGCGGCTTTTGGGGTTAATTGAAAAGCTTGTTGACGAATATCGCTATTTTGCTATATTTGGATTATGAAAACAAATTGAATTGTTGAATTTCTAAATGACGAAGTCGAAGCGGAGTTTGTTGCCATCCCGAAAGATATGCAGGCTCGTCTGGTTCCTATTGCCGATTTGATTGAGTCACACGGTCTGGAAAACCTGGGGATGCCATATGTGCGGCATATACAGGACAAGCTTTGGGAGATGCGCGCTAAAGGCAAATCGGGAATAGTTCGTTCCCTGTATGTTGCTGTAGCTGGGAAACGGGTTGTTATCTTACGGGTTTTTATAAAGAAAACTAAAAAGACATCGCCGGGAGAGATTGCCCTTGCGCTCTCCAGGGTAAAGGAGATTAATCATGGGTAAAAAAATGTCTGATCTTAAAAAAGAACTCCTGAATGATTCTGAGTTTAGTTCAGAGTATATGCAATTGGAGGATGAGTTCGCTTTGGCTTGTCAGTTGATTGAAGCCAGGAAACGAGCGCATTTGACCCAGGAAGAAGTTGCCAGACGGATGAGCACAACTCAGTCGGTAGTAGCGAGGCTTGAGTCGGGTTTTCCGTTTCCAAGCCTGCGTTCGCTGAAACGTTACGCCCAGGCAGTTAATAGCCATTTGGAAATCAGGCTTGTTTGAACTAACAGCAACAAAGGTGGGAGGCAGAGGGGACTCAATTGATTAGTTGACTAACCACGCTTCTCCGCCACCAATAAACAAGCCGCCCCGGATTTGCTTCCGGCAGCGGCTTTTTTCTTCAACTGCAAGGGGGGGACTGCTACAGCTTCAGCCCGGTCACCAATGAGGCAGGCAGCTACAGTCTCTGGGCTACACCTACGACCCGATCAACCGTAGAATCAGTAAAACAGCAAACGGCCAGACCACCTACTATCTCTATGCAAGCGAAGGACTGACAGGTGAATACAGCGAAACAGGAACGCCCCGGAAAATCTACACCTGGAGGCCCGACAGCATCTGGGGCACCAACCCGATCAGCCAGACGGACAGCAGCACCAACCAGACCTGCTACTACGTACTCATTGATACGTCTGTTGATCTTGTATCTATGCCTGATGCTGCTGGCTGCCCCGGTTTTTGCAGCTTCGCCTGCAAGTGAACTGCTGACTCAACGTTTAGCCAGTCTACTGCCCCGCGATGCCCGCTGGGGGCTGGCCGTGATGGATTTGGCAGGCAGTAAGGAACTGCTTGGTGCAGGTAGTCCAACCATCCCGCTGGTACCAGCATCGCTGGTAAAACTGTTTGTGTCAGGCGCAGCACTGGAAGCGGCAACAGCAGGTAAGTCGCCTTTGTTTGATTCAGGAATATACGTATCGGGTCGGCTAGAAGGCAAACAGATGAGTGGCGATCTGTATCTGCAGGGCAACGGAAACTGTTTTCTCTCTCTTGATGATTTACAACAGGTTGTGCAGGGTCTGCAAAAACGAGGGATTAGGGAGGTGGCTGGCCGAGTAATTGCTGATGGATCACGATTCGGTCTGCATGGACTTGAATGCAGCCGCAAGGGGGCTGCTTATGCCTTGCCCGGCGCACTGGGGCTTGATCTGCATACGGTGGCCTTGAGTATTACTCCATCTGGGGGGAACAAACCGCCTCATGTGATGGTTGCACCACTGAATGACACAGTCCGGGTTGCAGTGTCTGCCAATAGTACGGAAAGTGGCCGTGTTACCCTTGAGGTCGTGCAGAGTAGTGACAGCACCTATCAAGTGTCAGGCAAACTGCCGTTGTCAGCAGGTTTGCAGCGCCGACGTTTTGCGTTGGAGAACCCGACACTGTATACAGGCCAAAGTTTGAGTAGTTTGCTGAAACTGGCAGGTATTACGATGGCTGGCGAGGCTATCGAGGGTAAAACACCACAGGATGCCCACTTGCTGGCCCGAATACCCGGTCCCGATCTGTTGCGCTACCTGACAGAGATGAACAGGTACAGTCTAAACGTGGCAGCAGACAATCTGCTACTGGCCCTTGGTGGTACAATGTACGGGTATCCCGCCACCAAAGAAAAGGGGCTGCTGGTTATAAATAAACATCTGCATCAGGCCGGGTTGGCTGTGAGAGAAGCAGTTGTGGTGGATGGATCAGGGCTACAGACGCAGAATCGCCTGACTGCACAAGCGATGGTCCGCTATCTGGTGTGGGCAACGCAGCAGCCCTGGTTTTCTGTTTTGGATGCAAGTCTGCCAAGGCCAGGCCAGGAAGGAACCCTGCGGGCCATGACGTTTACGGATCAACGCTTCAGGGTCAAGACCGGCAGACTTGAACAGGCAAGTAGCCTGGCAGGTTATGGCGTGGATCGCCAGGGCCGAAGAATTGCCTTTGCCTTTCTGGTGAACAGCGACAAGCCGCTACCGCCGTTAACAGTTCGTATCTGGGACGAAATCATGCATCTATTAGCTCATGAGGTACTGCAATGAAGCGTTTTCTGCTGTCGAGACGGTTCTGGACCGAATGTGACGGATAACCGAATCATCACCCTGTTCTCTGACAATCGAATAGCGATACAGATCACCCGGCGGCAAAACAACGCCGCCGGTAATGGTAGCTTCGGCAACAGGGGTAACTCCCCCCCTTTGCAAAGGGGGGGAGTTACAACGCCACCCAGGACCTGACCAGCGTCATTGACCCTGAAAAAGAAGGTTGATTGATCCGGTTATTGCTGTTAATTTATGGATTATGAATCCATAAATTAACAAATTAAGGTGCATCATGATTCCACGGGCTATTGATCTGGCAACTCTCTCGACACCGGGCAAGGCAGCCATCCTGTACGGCCCGCGCAGGGCAGGCAAGACAACCCTGCTGACCAGCTACCTGCAAAGCTGCGGTATGCACTACCGCCTGGAAACTGGCGACAACATCCGTATGCAGCATCTGCTGGGCTCTGCTGATCTGCAAGAGATTCTGGCCTTTGCCGAAGGGTATCAGGTTATTGCCATTGACGAGGCACAGGAGATACCGGGAATCGGTACCGGCCTGAAGCTGTTGGTGGATCATCGGCCTGATCTGCGGGTTATTGCCACCGGCTCATCCTCCTTTGATCTTGCTGGTGCGGTGGGTGAACCGCTGACCGGCAGAAAACGCACCGCCACCCTGTACCCGATCAGTCAGATGGAGCTTGCTGCCACCCTGAACCGGTATGACCTTAAAGAACGTCTGCCGGAGTTTCTGGTCTACGGCTCATACCCGGAGCTGGTGACGGCATCATCCCGCAAGGAGCGGATTGAGTACCTTGAAGAGCTGGCCGGTTCCTATCTGCTGAAAGACCTGCTGGCTCATGAGCGGATCAGGGCCTCACGTCCCATGCTTGATCTGCTGAAACTGGTGGCGTTTCAGGTGGGCAGCGAGGTCTCGTTAAATGAGCTGGCTACCCAGGTGCGTCTGGATGTCAAGACGGTTGGCCGTTACCTGGATATTCTGGAAAAGGGATTTGTGCTTGTACGGGTAGGCGGGTTCAGCCGTAATCTGCGCAATGAGGTGACCAGCAAGGCCAAGTATTACTTTCTGGACAACGGGGTACGCAATGCGGTGATCAGCCAGTACAACGGACTGGATGCACGTAATGACATCGGTGCTCTGTGGGAGAATTTTCTGGTTTCTGAGCGGATCAAGCTGCGCGGCTATACCGGCATCTACGGCAGCTATTACTTCTGGCGGACCTATGCCGGACAAGAGGTTGATTATCTGGAAGAACGGGATGGCGGACTGTTTGGTTTTGAATTCAAGTGGTCGGACAATCGGCGGGTCAAGCCCCCCAAGAGCTGGGTTGAGGCATACCCTGAAGCGATCTGGCAGAAGATTACGCAGGAAAACTATCCTGATTTTGTGGCGCCACGGTAAGCAGTACCGTATGTTCCATACCAGGCAGCAATCTCCATACGCGGTACCTTTTTCATTCCATCCCAATGACAATCTAATAGCGATACAGACCACCCGGTGGCAGAACATCTGTCGCCGGTAGTAGTGGTTTCTCCGGCACCTTGCAGTATCAAGCTGTTTTTATGTGCTCTTTTAAAGAACTATGTAAAAACAAAACCGGACGACGCTGGAAAAGAGCAAAAGAGCAAAAGAGCAAAAGAGCAAAAAGAACAAAAGAGCAAAAAGAACAAAAGAGCAAAAAGAACAAAAGAGCAAAAAGAACAAAAGAGCAAAAAGAACAAAAGAGCAAAAGAGCAAAAAAGCAAAAAAGCAAAAAAGCAAAAAAGCAAAAAAGCAAAACTCCCCAATATATGATAATCAGAGAAATTAACATCTAGGAGTCTGTCGGACTAATCAACGGTGCTGACAGTCTCAACACTGTTTCATTTTAAAAGATGGTGTAAAATAGATTGTGTAAAGGACATCCTGATTGCCTGTGTTGATGGCCTGAAGGGATTTCCGGAAGCTATTGAGGCTGCCTTTCCCAAATACGTAGGATCATCAACACCACAAACACGATTGAATCACTGAACATGTCACTGCGTAAAGAAACCAAAACTTGGGGGCGTTTCCCAATGATGAGGCCAAGTTCAAGCTGCTGTAACCGCCTTGATGATGCCAAAGACCGGTTCAGAGGTAATCTTACGTTCAGCATACATCTTCTTGCCAGCAGCGGTTTGCAGTCGATGCTTCATCCTGGTAGACGGTAAGGCAAAGGTCCGACAGGCTCCTAGCCTCCATTTTTATTCGGGAATTAACATATCTTTTATATAATTACTTGATATATTCACGAATAAAAACTTAATTCACGAATATAATCAATAAGACAGTCATTATAAATTTACATTTACTACATAATTAAGGCGTTTCATAACTGACGTGTCCTGTCAATAGTAGACACTCATCTTTCAAGCAGCTTTTTCATTTTGTCACTGCTGTCCGGTTAATAGTCGAATAAATTCGGCTGCATTTCGTCATCTGAGTTGTTTTTCTGTCTAAATGCATCTGTGACTACCGATAACGCAAGAACCTGAATGTGAGATCAATTACGGAGCGGACATATCAACACTGGTTAAGATGATAGAAGAGGGACGACTTTGACCCTTCATACACCATGAAATGCGGATACCCTTTTTTTCAGGTTTCAGTTTCTTGCTTCGATAGTTTTCTGTCAATCAAGGCTTAATCTTATGAAACTGCTATTGTAACAACACAAAAACTTGTTTAAACTCAGTTTTTATGCTATTTTGATAGCATGAATATTAATTTGGAAATTAACATAGACGGCGAATGGGCTCCTGTTGCCACCTACGAAAAACGTCGAGTGGGTGGGTGGCTGGAATATGATGCGGACTATGTGATCGATCAAAAAGACACATTTCACAACAGGGCTGGTCTGCTATACCCTGTAAACTTTGAGCTGTACAACTGCCCGGTTATTCCTGCCTTTCTGGCAGACATCACCCCTTCTGGAGCTGGGCGCCGGGTATGGCTCCGTCGTCTTGGGCAAAAAGAAAATACAGAAGCAGAACTTGATTGGGACTTGTTGAAGGTTGGTGCGGGTAATCCTCCTGGTAACCTGCGTGTGTGCCAGGCCGCCATAGAACCTCCTGAAATTAAACATCCTGGCTTCGCAATGGAAGATATTGTAGCCAAAAAGTCTGATTTCATCGAATACGCTGAGGAGATGGGGGCTATAGTCGCCGGTGCCACAGATATACCTGGTGATGCTCCTAAATTCATGGTGGTTACAGATAGAGAAGATAGGTGGCATCCAGACGGAGCTTTGGCACCTGGAGATGTTTCAGAGAGCTGGATTGTTAAATTCCCACGGGGCAAAAAGGCCGAGGACCGCTTAGTCCTTCGTAACGAAGCACCCTATTATGAGGTTGCTCGATGGTTTGGGGTTCGAGTAGGTGGTTCTCTATTGTACCGCGATGATTGCCTTTTTATCCCTAGATTTGACAGAGAGCGACACAGAGACAAGCTGTTGAGGCATGGGCTTGAAACAGTGTGTTCTGCCGCCAACATATCCGAGTATGGACGACGTGGCGATCACATCAAGTTTTGTCAGGCTATCGCCAGCGTGACGACTGATCCAATCTCCGAAGTTTTGGAATATTTAAGACGAGATGTCCTAAATACCGCCATGCGCAATACGGATAATCATGGCAGAAATACGGCTATTATCAAAAAACGGGGGTACCCCATTGAGTTATCCCCTTTGTATGATTTCGCGCCAATGTTTCTTGATCCAGAAGGCATCCCCCGGGCTTCGCTATGGCACGGAATGGAGAAGAGTATCGGGCAACCTGATTGGATGGCGGTGGCACGGTCTCTGGATGGGCTTATTGACGTTGAACATACCACCCAATATTTGGCGTCTCTTGCCCCTATGGTGGCTCAATTACCTGCCATAATGAAGCAGCTGGGGGTTGAAGAGAGGATACTCCAGGAAGTAATCGGAAGATGTGCGGCTATAGCTATGGATCTTGAAAAGGTGGCCCGAGGATGAAAAAACTGTCGAAAGAAGAGGTGCGCGACAGGAAACTGGCGCTGTATGAAAAGGTGCAGGCGGGTAACGTTACTATCGGCCAAGCCACCCGTGAGATGCGCAAGATCGTTGGTATGACTCAGAAAGAATATGCGGAAAAAGTTCTTGGCATATTCCCCCGCGTTCTTATGGATATTGAAAATGACAAGGGGAATCCAACGTTGGAAACCTTACAGAAAATAGCTGGGCCGTTTGGGCTCAGGGTCGGTTTTGTAAAGTCAGGGGGTGTTATCACTGAGACGAATCCAGTCCGAACAACTTTACAAAAAACTCTGCAGAAAAATCATCTGGGGCAGTTCATTTACCCCCCACCGTAAAACCTCGTTGTTCAGAGCGAGGATACCCGGCACAATGAAGAGGTTATAACCGTTGACGCAGGGTAGATAAGCGTTGTGCCAGTATGGGAATGGCTGCTGGAGTTGCACGGGGAGTAGGTTCAAAAAGAAGATATAAGCGCACACCACAACCTGCAGCTACGATGTAAACGGCAACAAACAGACCTTCACAAGCCCCAAAATCGATGTACATACTGCGACTGCTAACAATACCAGCCTGAATACCGCGTGTCAGGTATTCTTCACTTGGCACAAGAATGAACATAAATACACAGGTATCAGCTTGTTACCACCTACTGTGGTACACCACGGCAGGGCAGAAGCAATGATTACTGTCAGACAGGCCATAACCGCAAGAAAGAGCAGTTGACGAAGGCCATGGATGCAGTGAACAATAAGCTGGGTGATTTCAGGGTCACCTTTGGAAGCTTGTTAGATGCAGAAGAGAAGGGAAGTCATGTTATCAGCCCAGCGTGGCGACCGTCTGGCGTCAGGAATGTAGGGGTGGAATGACCAATGCCAAGTTTGACAAAGCTTTCGCGCGCGAAAATGGCATTCTTGGGCAACAATTGGACTGCCGGACCTATGAGACATGAAGCAGTACAGCTATGAGGAATTGCTTGCATATTGTGAGCATGATCAGCAACTGCCTGACCTGCTCAGTCTGGTTGTCGATGCCGCTTTGGCAGAAGTTCTCTCCGCTGCGCGGGGTCAGGATTGTTGTGACTGCTTACAGAAGTTGACCGCTGCAGTTGAGCAGATCAATAACCATCTTTTTGCAACAAAGGGCCATGGTTGCTTTTTTGATCCAGGACTTTTGCAAAATCAGGTAGCACTCAGGCGCTGGGCCATTGAGTTGACTTATATGATTTTCCAACAGAGAGGGCTTTAATGTGGATCCACTCATAATAATCCAAGTAGAAGGAATTATAATCGCCGGAATAGTCCTTGTCTGTCGGTACTGGGAAGATTGGAAAAAGGTAAGAGGGCACAGAATGGCCCGTGCAAAAAGATCTCGTCGCTATACAAGTATATAAGCAATGGTAAACTAAAAGTTTACTATAATATTAACTAGTTAAAAAGCAGTGATTGGGTTATTATTTTTCAATTGTGGCAATCATTATTTCCGACATACACGCTGATATTCGCAAAACACAAGCATTCTTCGCCTGCAGGCGTGAAGCAGAGCATATCATCCTTGGTGACTCATGGATTCCCGAGATTGTCAGATCACACTTAAGGACGAGCTTGAATGTCTGGAACTGATTTTGGGCTCTGATGCAATCCTGATCTGGGGTAACCACGATCTGGCTTATACGTTGTTGCGGCCATGGAAAGACTTTACGCGATTTGTAGGCATTCTCCCCTCAGGCTTGGTTGAGCAATACAAAGTCAGCAGTGAATATCTCAGAAGATGCTATGAAGAGATGGGTGGCAATCTCCTTGCCGCCCATCTCTTCACTGATCAGAGTCAAACGCGCTTTGACCGCTTTAAGGCTGCCTATGCAGTGGCTGGCTGGCTTTGTACCCATGCTGGACTTTCAGCCGCAGTGACAACAGAGTTGCCAGGCGTCCCGATAGAATCGGGAGGCCCATCAAAGATTGCGGCATTCCTGAACGAAGAGTTTAGGCGCGAAAGCAAAATCAGTAAAAAGCCATTGGATGGCCTGCAACAGTCTTATGGAGCAGGGCCATTATTCGCTATAGATTGGACATGTAGCGGCGATGACGACTACGGCGGCATCTTCTGGTATGACCAACAACACGAATTGGCCGTGCCAGATCCGCAGGTAAAGCAGATTTTTGGACATTCACCTGTTGCAGGTCCACTTAAACGTGATGCGTGGAACAACATCAACATAGAGTGCGGTTACTGGGTCTTTGATACGGAGGTTCAAGATTTTGTGCTGCTCAAATAACATATCAGCTTGTTCCGACTACAAGCACATCCTGAAAGCATTCAACCTGTCACCAAACCAAAAAAGGCTGCTGTACGGCATTTGTATAACTCCTACAGCTCACCTGTACTCACGTTCTTTCACAGTTGAGTATTCTTTGACATCAGGCAGCATCCGGTCGGGCATCAAACGGCTGGTGGCCTACAGCCTTATTTGTAAGGATTCAACAGATATTTGGCGAATAAAAAACGAAGGCATGCAGGCCTGGCTGCATCTTCTGTTGACCACGAATGATTCAGAGAAGGCAGAGTCACTAAGATTTGGCGAGTGGGACAGCCCCACCAGCAAACAGTCGGCACCCTCAAAGGCGGTACCGGCATCTGTTCCTTAAACGACGCTAGCAAAGGAAAGACTTGGCATGTTCTGGACCGTTGCATCTGTGGACAAACAGCCTGAGATTCTGCTGGAAACTGGATGATTGCAGAGGTGGAATCTCCGTTGTGGGAAGGAAAGACGTGCCACTTCGTCGGCTATAACCTGACTGACAGGGAAGGACGGGTGTCGTCCGCAATCGAGGTCTTCGATCCAGACAAAAAACTCGGAATAACCAATTCGGGCCGGGTGTACCAACTTTCAGGTCGGCCCGGAGATGGCAGTGCTGATGGTCAGCATGTTTTCAAGAGCTGGTGCCGACTGAACAAGGTAACGAGCACCAAAGTTGCAACAAATCTACCTTAAGAAGGGTATTTGACCATGAAACGCCCAAAGATCGCCCTCTTCGACCTTGACGGCACTCTGGCCGACTACGATGGTCAACTGCTGAAGGATCTCCAGAAGATCGCCTCACCCCATGAGCCGCCACCGGTTCTTTATCAGGACATCCCCTACCTTGAGGCCCGGCGCCATGTCATAACGTCGCAGTCAGGTTGGTTCAGAAATTTACCCAAATTCAAACTCGGCTGGGATGTTTTGGAAATAGCCAAAGAAATCGGCTACTCAATCTCTATCCTTACCAAGGCTCCTTCACGAAAACATGCTGCCTGGTCTGAAAAGGTTGAGTGGTGTGCCAATCATCTTGAGGAGTACATTGACGGGGTTACCATTGCCCATGACAAGGGCATGGTGTATGGAGCGCTGTTGGTTGACGATTGGCCTGAGTATGTCGAGGCCTGGCTGAAACACCGCCCTCGTGGGTTGGTGATCATGCCGGCGAATGGCCACAACGAAGGTTTCAGTCATCCGAATGTAGTGCGGTACGATGGCAGCAATTTGGAGGAGGTCAGACGGAGGATTCAGGAACGTTTTGATGCAGCATGATTTAACCAGTTGTTAAGTTTTGCTTAATAACTGAGGAGAGGCCCAAATATGCCCATACTTAATAGCATTGATCAACTCATGGTAATTGCAGCGTTTAGGCATTGTTTGGGGAGCCGCACATACATGTCTGGGGCCTGCGTACAGTGGTTGCATGACAACTGGCCCCAGCTCACTGAGAATGTCAAAGTGTGATTGCCCGTGAACTTGAAGAAGCATTTCAGTCGGACAATCTCGCTTTGGACAAACATCCGCACATGGCCAGGGCTTTTGACGATATCAACAGGTCAACATGGATGAGGCTCAGGGATTTGTATTTCCCGCAGTGATGTCGTAAATGTGCTCCACGGAACATATCCCCCCTAATGCACAGTTTTTATTTTTCAGGTTTCAGTTTCTTGCTTCGATAGTTTTCTGTCAATCAAGGTTTAATCTTATAAAACTCAGGTGGTATCGGAAACGTGATCATCTTCCTCTTGATCAGGATTTCTATAACCTTTGCTGGAATTAGAGGATATGCCCCCCTTGGATCTTCAAACGTTTCTTCCTCAGTTGTACAACCAACATCCATTATTCACCCCTTTGTTTGTCAATAACTCGCTCATTTTGGCGGTGTCAAAATTTATCGAGATTTTGTTTATTACAAATAACGCTGGATGAATGTCTTCTATGTGATGCTTTAATCAAATTATAGCGCCATAAAATCAAATTATCCTTCTTTGAACATCTTGACTATTTTGAAGACTCTACGCTGGTCTTGTTCACTTAACGCTTGAACATCGGCCTCAATACTTCTAGCCCGATCAACTGCATCCTCTAAATGTTCAAATACAAATAGTGCTGGTAAAGGCACCTGTAGCACCTCCGCGATTCGCATCAGGCGATCTAATGAGGGATAGCTTTTACCCCGTTCAATCAGGCTGACATGTTTTTGTTCAATTCCAATGACATCAGCAAGTTGTTCCTGAATCATCCCTCTTTGCTTTCTTAATTCACGTATCCTCGCCCCAAACAGTTCCGTTGCTGTTTTCATCTTAATAATCCTCCCTGCCCAAGTGTTGATAAGGAAGGGAAAAAACTGAATGCATGTATTAGGGTAAAATATTGACATAACCCTTGTTAAAAGGTATTCTATCCCACTGTAAAGCATATTTATTAATTAAACACCCCGTATCAAGGGTCATGAACTACTGCAAAGGAATTTAACTATGAAGAGAGGTATCGCCTATCTGTTGGTGTTGGTTGTTTTGTTTGTAGTTTCAGGTTGCATGTCAAATGTCACTGTACTCCAGCCAGTAGAAAAGGGTGCGAGGTTGGGAATTGTTCAATTTGACGAGTGCCTAGCAGGAAATTACAACAATTGTACCGGTTCCGGTAAAGTGGCGACGCAGATTTTCAGCGAGGTATTTGGTGCGCCAATTGTTGAGAAGGAAAGCAGTTCGAATGCTGCCGATTTTGACGTATTGCTTATCGGCAGGGTACTGGAATATAACGAAGCAGTTCCAATGGCGTTCAGGCCAAATGCAGCCGCTGTAGATGTGGTAATAAAGAGACGGATTGATGGCAAGACCCTGATTACTTTTCATGACAGCGATACAGCAAACAATTTGACAGGCTCGCCAAAGAGGATTCTAAAAGGTTTTGCCGAGGATCTTAAAGACGCAATGGGGAAGTAATCTCCTTCTTTACGCCCCATGCAGAACCCGAAGCTGTGTCATTGAGGTAAGCGGGTACGCTTTGATGAGTAGCCACCTTCACAGTTTTATCGGTATCTCTTGCGTATATCTTGCCTTGCCCCGGTTCTGCACATGACTGTACTTGGCTGCCATGGAAATACTGGCGTGGCGTAACGTCTCCTGCACCACCTTTACATCCCTGGTTGCCTGGTAGAGTAGTGCGCCACAGGTATGCCGCAAGGCATGGCATGCCCGGCCTTTTTTGGTTATGCCGGCCTTGATCAGCATCGTATCCATCCACTTTGACAGTCCGATCCGGGTAATCCTCCCTCGCACCTTATCTCCTTTGGACAGGGAAACGAATATCGGTTCTCCATCATTGTCGGACGGCACTGGCCCGCGCAGGATCAGGTAGTTCTGGATGCAGTCAACCGTGTCTTCACGCGGATAGATATAGCCATCCTTGCCTTTGCCATGCACCAAAATCCTTATACCATTTTCCGTCTCCTCAATATCCTCCACATTTGCCCGACAGATCTCGATCCGACGCAGACCTTCAAGGGTCATTAATGCTGTCATAGCCCGGTCACGCAGATTCTTCAGTTTATGATCGTGGGGGATTGCCTCAAAGAGCCGTTCCGTTTCGCCGGCAGTCAGACATTTAATAGTCTCCGCATCGGCAGTCCGCTTGCGTGGCGCTCTGACCCCGGTTACCGGATTACTTTCCAGCAGCCCCCGAGAGACAGCACCATCATAGAATCTGCGCACCGTGGTGAGTTTAAGGCTGATTGTCGCATGGGCGGCACCGCTTTGTACCAGTTCCTGACGGAAACCTTTAATTGCAGCAGGGGAAGGGTGGCCGGGATCAATGGTCTGTACCCGACACCATGCAAGCCAGTGATTAAGGTGGGAAATATAGGTAGCAATAGTATCTGGTCGGGCATCACCATTGGCCACATCAAGGGCAAACCAGTCGGCGGCTTGATTGACCATATCTGCTGTTACGATGGCTGTTGGCAGGATTTTAGGGATAACAGTTGGAAAGTCGGCTTCAATATCTTCAATCTGAGATGTTTTCTCGATCTGGCCCATACCTCAGGTACCCCTTAAAATACGACCTGAAAGTTCTTAACACCGATTTGAGTCAAAAAATCGGCCACCTGGTCCAGCGAATCAAACTTCAGCGGTTGATCATTTTCAGGCAAAGTCACCGGTCCGGCATAATCACCGTTGGCATGTTGGACGCCAACTCCGTAGCAGTTGCTATGCAGATGTCTGGCTGTGATGGAAAGCCGTTCGTTTTGGAGAATCATTTTTTGTATTTCTGCACCGGTCAAACTGAAATTCCTCCTTTTGGTCACTTCAGATGTTTTATACCACACTAGACAACATTAGTATACATAAGACAAATTATGTATACTAAAATAACAGTTAATTATGAGCTTTTGAGTAGCTACTTAATTTTTATACTGGCAACTATTTTTAGGGATAAATATTAGAAAAGTATGAAAGGAAAGAAAGAATGAAGCAGCATGCCTTTTGATGAACCAACATGATTCTTATTACGCTATGTACCACGCAAAAAAAAGGCCGAAACAGGGTATCGTGTCTTAATGAACCCTGCTACGTAGCAAAAGCGATGGAGTGAAACAATCCAAATATCCACCACCTACTGGTGGGCATTATTTAGGTGTTCGTCAACAATGGGTGTTATTGTTGTTTTTGCCAAAATTTACCAAATTGTATTGACCACACCACCTCTCTGCGTTTACCATTTTCGCATGGCCTCATACTGGTTACTGCTGCCCAATAAGACATCGTGTTTGGCCTTCGAAAGGGCGTTTATGGAACTTATGGCTATCCAAATATTTTCAATTATTGTTGCTGCGATCATTCTTGCGTACCTGTATTGGCAGGACTACAAAAGCAGCAAAGACAGCCTGGATACGAAACCTGATATACTTCCAGCCCAGAGAGCAAGGGCTTCACGCCGGTTACTTCGGAAGCGTCGTTATGTCGCTTGATAGCAAAAAACAGACTGTTAAAAAATCCAGTGGACTTCACGAAGAGGATGCTTTATCAGAGCCGAAATACGACATAGCGGAATTGGTCAGCAGAATCACTCCTGAGAACAAACATGAGTTCAGTGAGGCAGATTTCGGGGAACCGGTCGGTAGAGAAAGGCTGTGAAACTGGATCTCGTCTGACAAGATGTTGAGGCACTTTCGTCAGGCCCCCCAAATCTATTCAATCCTTGGGAAGACCACTGTCGCGTGGTGCTCTAGGCAGTGGCTGTCAATCGGTATTGAAATTAGCCCCGTTATCAGCGTTGAATTTTGAGTCACCGTAGTTCATACGGTTTCAATGCCGCCGGAGTCGACCTTTCCAGAAAGCAGAGAGCAGCGGTTAAAGATAAAAAGTCGGCTTTTATCAAGCGATTGCAGCAAGTCCTTTACTTCTGACCAGATTCAACAGTTTGAGCGAAGAACCGCTTGGATGTTTCTCTCCCCGCTCCCACTTGCTTACCGACCCGACAGAAACATTCAGATAATGAGCAAACACATGCTGGCTAACTCCCTCTTTTGTACGCATCTCTGCAATTTCTTCAGGGGTCATCTCTTCTACGGGTGTAAGACAGGAATCATCAAATCTGTGCATTGTCCGGGTGTTTATAATACCTATGTCGTGCAAACCCTGCATTGACTCGTGCAATGCAGCCAGAGCCGGGCTTTTATATTTCTTTGGCATTGTATGTAACCTCCTCCAGTTCTTTGTTCTCTACAGCCTGTGCAATCTGGCTGTCACTCAATCCCAGATAAATTTCAGCTGCCGCTTTGTATTCAGCGACTTCACTCTTGCTCAGATTGTCTTTATCGCTTTTAGCAAAGGAAAACATAAAGACAGATCGTGTTTCAGAACGGTATGCAATTATGGTCCTGTAACCTCCGCTCTTGCCCCCACCGTCCCGGGCAATACGTTTCTTAATCAACCCGCCGCCGTAATCAGCATCAATCAATCCACTTTCCATCTCTTTCAAGGCCTCAAGCAGCTTGTCGTCTGCCAGACCTTCCTTGCGTGCAAATCTCGAAAACCATTTTGTCTTAAGGATTCTCACAATCCCCCCTATGTTCTGCATTAAAATATAACACCTAGAACCACAGTTGGACAGAAGAAAATGCTCACTCTTTTTCTTTTGGCTGCCTGTCTCTGCAAGGGGAACTCTTGAGGGTAAGGTTACCGGGCTGTTGGGCAGGCCGGTTGGTTCGGTCTTTGTAATCAGATTGCCGTTTTGATCGTAGCTGTAGCTGGCCTTGCCGGTGGGGATTGCGGTCTGGCCAAAGAGTTCAGCCAGTATCCCTGTGGTATTTGGCATCGGTTTTTGAGGTGAGGTTGCCTTTGCTGTCGTAGCTGTAGGAGGTGACCATGTTGAGCGGATCGGTTTCCTGGGCCATGCCTCGCGTGTAGTTTTGTAAAATGTGTAGACGCGACACTCTATGGGCTTTGTCATGGGTGTAGCTGAAGCTGTCAATGGGAAGACCCAGTGCTCCTTTGTGGCTGAGTGAGGTGAGTTTGCCAGTGCTGTCGTAGCTGTAACTGGCGCTTGCGCCGTTGGGGGGCTCGCAACTAAAAACGCTGTGAATCCCTGTATTACAACGATTCACAGCGGTTTTTAGTTTGCAGTTTTGTAAAATGTGTAGACGCGACACTCTATGGGGTCGACGGGCGGGAGTTTAATCGGGAGGTGTCCCAGATTTCTCCTTCTGCCAGCAAGAAACACATAAAGATATCCCATTGCTTCCAATTTTTTTCAAATCTTCCGGCAAAAATTCCATATTGCATTGTTGGTCGTATTCGTAATAAATCCAAATTACGATAAGATCACGTGTTATGCCAATTTGCTCTAATTGAGCATACTTATTCCCCAAAAGATCAAAAAATATTTTAATATAATCAACGTAATCGCTCTCACAATTTTGTACTATCTCAAACTCCCATCGATTATCAGTTGACTGAGTTGGTACGCAATTCAGCAAACACGTAATCTCATTATGACAACTATTGTCACAATTTATTCTTAAAACATAAGAATATTTCATGCGTACTCCTATCATCGGTTAAAAGAAATCTTTTACGTCCAAAAGAGTCTTAAGTGTTTTACCTTTAAATGGACCTTGCCCAACCAACCAGATTTTTCCGCCCACAACTTCAATATTTGGATTATTTCCTACAACTTTGCAATAATCACCAGCTTTTTTTAAGATTTGCGGCTTAATAATTCGGTGAAATTTTTCAGAAGCTAAGACTATTTTTCCAATCCGCAATGAACCAATTGGTAAGATACTTTCCAAATCCCTTTGAATAAGTAGTCGCCAATCCTCATCAGTAGGCTCATTTGAATTCTTGCAGGGCTCACAGGGAGCCAACCCCTCCGGGTCCACCCAGTTCACCGGATTATTTTGGACGTACCCATAAAGGTTTACATCCCCCCCATCAAACCCTATCGGGTCTTTCTGGATAAACCTCCCCACGCTTGGGTCATAGTACCGTGCCCGGTAGTAGTACAGCCCTGTTTCCTTGTCCCATTCCCTGCCGGTGTAGCTGTATGGCTGGCTGATCAGGTGGATGCCTGGTTTCCGGTTGCCAAAGGAGTCGTAGTCAATCTTGTCTATAACAATACCATATTTGTTGCTTAGGGCAATGATGCTGCCAAGTCCGTCGGCGTGGTAGTACCAGCTGTTGTTACCTCTGGTCAGTGAAAGCGGTTCATCGGTGCCGGGGCCATGCAGATAGCGGGTTGTTCCGGTGAAGTCGGCACCTGTGATGTTTGTGTCCCGCTGTTCAAGGATGATGTTCTGACCATCGTAGGTGTAGCTGTGTGTGTCGGTTCCGTTGATCAGGCACCATGTGCCGGTGGTTTTCTTGCTGATCCTTCTGCCAAAGGGGTCGTAGCTGTAGCTGGTGGTGACGGTGGCCTGGCCAAACTTGATTTCTGTCTGGATCAGACGGTTGTCAAAGTCATAGCTGTAGAGGGTGGTTACCGGGCTGTTGGGCAGGCCGGTTGGTTCGGTCTTTGTAATCAGGTTACCATTTTGATCGTAGCTGTAGCTGGCCTTGCCGGTGGGGATCGCTGTCTGGCCGAAGAGTTCAGCCAGTATCCCTGTGGTGTTGCCGGTTTCTTCGGTTAGTTGGTTGGCCTGGTTGTGCAGGTATGTGAGTGTCTGTTTTGGTCCGCTGATCCGGTTGCCAACCGGGTCGTAGCTGTACTGTTCGGTGCTGCCCAGGGGTAAGGCCGGTTTTGCCTGGGTCAGGCGGTAGAGTGGGTCATAGCTGTAGTTGATGGTCTGAAGCAGTTGCTTTATTGAAAGCCGGTTGCCTGCTTTGTCATGGGTGTAGCTGAAGCTGTCAATGGGAAGCCCCAGTGCTCCTTTGTGGCTGAGTGAGGTAAGTTTGCCGGTACTGTCGTAGCTGTAGCTGGCGCTTGCACCGTTGGGGTAGCCAAGTTTGGTTCTTCTGCCCAGGCTGTCGTAACTGAATGAATAGGCTTTTCCGTTACTGGTGATTTTGGCGAGTCTTCCGGCGCTGTCGTAGCTGTAGGCAGCGTTTGTGCCATCGGGATAGGTGAGGCCTGTTTTTCGTCCGGCGCTGTCGTAGCCGTACTGGATAACCTGTCCGGTGGAGTCGGTGGATGTGAGCATCCGTCCGGCAACATCGTAGCTGAAGTTGTAGGAGATGTTTTTGTTGGCTGCGGTAAGAATGTTGCCTTTGCTGTCGTAGCTGAAGGTTTCTTCGGTGGTGTCAGGGTAGTTTTTTCTCAGCAGGCGGTTGTTGGCGTCATAGCTGTAGCTGATGGTCTGGCCCTTGGCATCGGTTTTTGAGGTGAGGTTGCCTTTGCTGTCGTAGCTGTAGGAGGTGACCATGTTCAGCGGGTCGGTTTCCTGAGCCAGTCTGCCCAGGCTGTCGTAGCCATAACGGGTGGCGTTGTTGTTGGCATCGGTAAGGGCGATAAGTTTGTCTACCCCGCCACCGCAACCGGGACAGCTTGTGCCGCCGTAGGCGTAGGTGGTGACGTTACCCAGGGCATCGGTTGTTTTGATGAGCTGGTTTTTGCTGTTGTACTCGTATCTGGTGCTGTTGCCGTTGGCATCGGTGTCAGAGAGTTTGTTGCCGTTTTTGTCGTAGGTGTAACTGGTACTGTTGCCCTGGGGGTCGATGCTTTTGATCAGTCTGCCACGGTTGTCGTAGCTGAGTTTGGTGATGCCCCCTTTGGCATCGGTGATGGTGGTGATATTTCCGGCTGCATCGTAGCTGTAGTTGGTGGTTGCACCGGAAGCATCGGTGACGCTGATCATGTTGCCTGCTGCATTATAAATGAAGCTGGTGCTTTGTCCGGCAGCGTCGGTTACTTTGGTCATGTTGCCTTTGCTGTCGTACTGGTAGCTGGTGGTGGCACCGGCAGGGTCGGTCAGGCTGGAGAGGTTGCCTTTGGCATCATAGCTGTATCTGGTGATGCCGCCCTGGGGATCGATGATGCTGGTTGCCTGTCCAAAGCTGTTGTAGGTGTAGCTGGTGCTGTTGCCTGCTGCATCGGTGCTGGAAAGCAGGTTGCCCTGGTTATCGTAGAGTGTGCTGGTACTGGTGCCGTCTGGGTTGGTTACACCGCTGCGGTTGCCGTTGGCATCGTATTGATAGCTGGTGGTACCGCTTTGGGGATCGGTCTTTGAAAGCAGGTAGCCTTGTTGAGTGTCGTAGCTGTAGCTCCAGGAGTTGCCGTCTTTTTCAGTGAAGGTGGTGGTTTTTACGGTTTCACTGGTTTGGGGATAGGTAATGCTCCTGGTTTTGCCTTCAGGGTCGGTGGAGCCGATTACCCGGTGTTGGTCATCGTAGCTGTAGCTGGTGCTGTTGCCCAGTGGATCTACCTTGCCAAGCATGAAGCTGTTGGTGTCGTAGCTGTACTGCCAGATGCTGTTGTCTGGCTGGGTTACTGTGGTGAGGGTGGCCCCCACGGCCAAGGTGTAGCTGTTGCCTGACTGGTCAACGATGGTGGTGAGGTGGTTTGCACTGTCATAGCCAAGGGTGGCAGTGTGGCCTGCCGGATCAGTGATGCTGGTCAGGTTGTTGCCGGTGTAGCTGTAGGTCTGGCTGTTTCCGTTGCGGTCAGTGATGGAGGCAAGGGTGCCGCTGGTGTTAAAGCGGTAGACCGTGCCTTCGCGTTCGGTAAGGGTGAAGCCGGTGCTGTCTTTGGCAAGCACGGCGTAGTTGCCGGTCTGGGTGCTGTAGCCGGTGCCGCTGGGGGAGTAGGAGCGGTATTTCCAGTTGGGTTCGCTGATCAGGACAGAACCGTCGCTGTTTTCTTTGAGGTTGTAGCTGTAGCTGTGGCTCCAGCCTCGGCCCAGCGCCCCGTTAACCGGATCAAGGCTGTTGTAGTAGAGTGTAAGCGCCAGGGGGAGAGCACCACCCTGGCTGCTGAACAGGCTCTGAGAATGGCTGAGGTTGCCGCTGGCCAGATGGGCGGAGGAACCGAACTGGACGTAGAGGCCGCATTGGCCGTCAGGTGCTGGCGTAACGGTAAAGTTGATGGTTTTGCTGTCAGTGCATTGGCCATCGGCAGTGGTTGCGGTAAGTGTGGCGGAGTAGGAACCGGGCTTAACCACCGTACCGCCGACAAGTTTACCATCCCAGGTGGCGTTAACGCTGTTGCTACTGCCGGTGAAGGTTTTGCCAAGTACGTTCAAAGTCCAGGATACCGTTTGCCCTGAGCTTTCGTTAATACTGCCGCTAAAGGCTATGCTGCCACCTGAGGCGGGGTTGAGGATGGTGTTGCTACCGGTAAGGGAGGGTATGGAGAGGGCGCATGTTTGACCAACTGGAAAAAAATCTTTTAGCCCTGAGGGGGGAACAGGAGGAAGTATCTCATTTTTTTTAGGAAAAGTTATAGCTTCGTATCGGCACTGATTGGCATAACCATGTGCTATAGAGCCTATTCCAGGACATTCCGCAAAACCAGGATGCACCCCTGGTGTCGGAGGTTGGTTGTCAAACGTATAGCAACTGCCTAGTCTACTTGCTGCAACAAAGTTATTAGTAAGCTCTGTTCTAATGGTTCCATCTTCATAGGTGTTTGTAAACTGCTCAACACCAACTACGGCATTTGACCAGTACTCTCCACAAGGGCCTTGAGAAACAATGACCCAGCCATCAAATTCTTTAGATATCACACTATTTTTATCCAGCATAACCCTGTAGCCTGATTGGCCATTTAAGGTGTATTGCTCTTTATACACCTTGTCCCCTTTGCTAAAATCAACGCCGTAGCTTGACGGATTAGCTTGAACTTGGTTCATGAAGTTGTCGACATCTGATATTGTATATGCGTAGGCATCTCCAATAGTTAAAGTTGACATCAGTACGAAAATTAAAAAAACAATAAAACACAACCTTGAAAAGCTCGTTTGCATGGAATGGCTCCTTCTAAGGTACTGACGGTTGTCAAGACAAAAAAGTGCAGAAATTAAGTTTGGTCCACCCCAGTTTAAACGTCCTTGTTCTTTGAAAGATCAACCTGTTCAAGTAGCCCTTTGAAATATACCTCAGCCGGG
>Ga0209373_10002050_pt1 | contig 21281 bp, 13 predicted proteins | sample Higcelweek5metaG_FD_187173 | JGI IMG/M metagenome (GOLD analysis project Ga0209373, IMG submission 187173) | Freshwater pond sediment microbial communities from the University of Edinburgh, under environmental carbon perturbations - High... | ecosystem: Environmental > Aquatic > Freshwater >... | reverse complement strand
GCGCTGGGGCAAAGCGTGCAATACGCCTCTGCCGGGACGGTGGAATTCATCTATGATGTGGCGCGCGAACAGGTCTATTTCCTGGAGGTGAATACAAGGCTCCAAGTCGAACATCCGGTGACGGAGGCTGTGTTCGGCGTCGATCTGGTGGAATGGATGATCCGCCAAGCGGCGGGGGATTTCACCCTGCCGACCCCGGAAAGCCTGATCCCGCAGGGGGCCGCCATCGAGGTTCGGCTTTATGCGGAGAACGCCGCCGCTGATTTCCGCCCCTCCACCGGCCTGCTGACGGAGGTGCGTTTCCCCGACAATATCCGCGTGGATGGCTGGGTGAATACGGGCACAGAGGTGACGGCCAATTACGACCCCATGCTGGCCAAGCTGATTGTCCATGCCGACAGCCGCGATGCGGCGATTGATCAATTGTCGGCAGCCCTGGTGGCCTCGCGCGTGGCGGGGATTGAAACCAACCTGTCGTACCTGCGCGCCATCATCGGGTCGGATATTTTCCGGCAAGGCAAGGTCGCCACCTCTGTGCTGAAGGATTTCCCTTTCACGCCTGCGACGGTGGAGGTGTTAAGCCCCGGTGCCCAGACCTCCATCCAGGATTGGCCGGGGCGGCTGGGCTATTGGGATGTCGGCGTGCCACCCTCTGGCCCGATGGATGATCTATCGTTCCGGCTGGCCAACCGGCTGTTGGGCAATCCGGAAGGCACGGCGGCGTTGGAATGCACGCTGACGGGGCCGAGCCTGCGCTTCAACCAAGCAGCACGGGTGGCGCTGGCCGGGGCAGCGATGGTGGCCACCCTGGATGGGGTGAGCGTGCCGCATGGCATGGCCTTTGATGTGACGGCGGGCCAGACCCTGGCGCTGGGCCGCATCCAGGGGCCGGGGCAGCGCACATATCTGGCGGTGGCCGGTGGTTTTGATGCGCCGGAATATCTGGGATCGAAATCCACCTTCGCGCTGGGCCGTTTCGGCGGCCATGCCACCGGCTGCCTGAAGGCGGGCGATACGCTGGCGCTGGCCGGCGGGCCGGTGGGGCCGGCAACACCGTTAGCCGCTCCGGCCCTGACCCATGAATGGGTGCTGGGCGTGCATTACGGGCCGCATGGCGCGCCGGATTTCTTTCAGGAAAGCGACATTGCCGACCTGTTTTCGGCGTCATACGAGGTGCATTTCAATTCCGCCCGCACTGGTGTGCGGCTGATCGGCCCCCGCCCGGCCTGGGCGCGCGCCGATGGCGGGGAGGCGGGGTTGCACCCGTCCAACATCCACGACAATGCCTATGCCATCGGGGCCGTGGATTTCACCGGCGACATGCCCATCATCTTGGGCCCCGATGGCCCCAGCCTGGGCGGCTTCGTCTGCCCCGTGGTGGTGGCGCGGGATGAGCTGTGGAAGGTCGGCCAGTTGCGGCCAGGGGATAAGGTGCGGTTTGTGCCGGTGGGGTCCACGGTCGCGGCACAATCCAAACCGATCACCCACGCCACCCTGCCATCCCCCATCCTGTCCCGTGTCGATGGCAATATCCCCGTTCTCTATCGCCGGGCGGGGGATGATTATCTGCTGGTCGAATATGGCCCGATGGCGCTGGACTTAGGCATTAGGCTGCGGGTGCATCTGCTGGTCACGGAATTGCGGGCGCGCAAGCTGGCCGGCATCATCGACCTGACGCCGGGCATCCGGTCGTTGCAGGTGCATTATGACAGCCGCCGGCTGAAAACCACCACCCTGCTGGACGTGCTGGCAGAGATTGAGGGCGGGTTGGGCGATATCGCCGATGCCCGCATCCCCAGCCGTATCGTGCATCTGCCCTTGTCATGGAACGATGCCCAGGTGCGGCTAGCCATGACCAAATATCAGGAACTGGTGCGGGCGGATGCCCCCTGGTGCCCGGACAATATCGAATTCATCCGCCGCATCAATGGCTTGGAAAGCCAGGAGGATGTGAAGCGTATCGTGTTCGATGCGCATTACATGGTCTATGGCTTGGGCGACGTCTATCTGGGGGCCCCGGTGGCCACCCCGCTGGACCCGCGCCACCGGCTGGTGACCACCAAATACAACCCCGCCCGCACCTGGACACCGGAAAATGCCGTGGGTATCGGTGGGGCCTATATGTGCATCTATGGCATGGAAGGGCCGGGCGGGTACCAACTGTTCGGGCGCACCATTCAGGTCTGGAATAGCTGGCGATCCACGCCCGTGTTCCAGCAGGACAAACCCTGGCTGCTGCGCTTCTTCGATCAGATCAAGTTCCATCCGGTGTCGGAGGCGGAGCTGGCCGACGCGCGCGAGGCCTTCCCCCATGGCCGCTACCCGATCAAGATCGAAGAAACCGCGTTCAGCTACGCCGATCATCTGCGCTTCCTGGCCGACAATGCCGGCAGCATCGATGCCTTCAAACGCACCCAGCAGGCCGCGTTTGAGGCAGAGCGGGAAGATTGGAAGGCCAAGGGCCTGGACAGTTTCGTCAGCGATGATGGCGGCCCGGCGGGCGATGAAACGGCCCTGCCGGAAGGCTGCATCGGGGTGGAAACCGGTGTGACCGGCAATGTCTGGAAAATATTGGTGGAGCCGGGCCAACAGGTGGCCGCCGGCGACACCATCCTGATCCTGGAAAGCATGAAGATGGAGATGGAAGTGAAGGCCGCCAGCGGGGGGCGGGTGCGGGAAATCACCGCCAAACCCGGTCGTACCGTCAATGCCGGCCAGACCGTCGCCGTTCTGGAGGAGATTGCCTGATGTTGCCGGAAAAACTGACCATCCATGGGCTGACGGAACTGTACCGCAGCGGTGCGATCACCCCGACCCTGGTGGTAGAGGAAATACTGGCCCGGTTGGCGGCCAACCCCGACCCCGCCATCTGGATCAGCCTGGTGCCGGCGGCGGAACTGCGCACGGCAGCGGCGGAACTGACAGCGGAGGGGTACAAGGCAGATCAACCGCTCTGGGGTATTCCCTTTGCTGCCAAGGATAATATTGACGCGGCCGGCCTTACCACCAGTGCCGCCTGTCCCGCCTTCGCCTATCAGCCGGCGGCGGATAGTACCGTGGTGGCGAAGCTGCGGGCGGCAGGCGCGCTGCTGGTGGGCAAGACCAACCTGGACCAGTTCGCCACCGGGCTGAACGGCACGCGCAGCCCCTATGGCGCGCCGCGCTGCGTATTCGATACGGATTATGTCTCCGGTGGTTCCAGTTCCGGTTCGGCTGTGGCGGTGGCACGGGGGCAGGTGGCCTTTGCGCTGGGCACCGATACGGCGGGTTCGGGCCGGGTGCCCGCCGCCTTCAACGATCTGGTAGGGATCAAGCCCACCAAGGGCCTGCTGTCGACCGCTGGCGTAGTACCGGCGGTACGGTCGCAGGATTGCGTCACCGTGCTGGCACACTCCGCCGCCGATGGCGATCTGGTGCGACGGGTGGCGGAAGGTTTTGATGGGGCCGATCCCTATTCCAGACCGGCGGGGTTCCATTCCCTGAAGCTGGAGAAATTCCGTTTTGGGGTGCTGTCGGGGGCGGAACGGGAGTTTTACGGCGATGACGCTGCCGCTGCCCTGTACGACGTTGCCATCGACCGGCTGGTGACCTTGGGCGGCACGCCTGTGCCTTTTGATTACAAGCCTTTGCGTGAATGCGCTCACCTGCTTTATGGCGGCCCCTGGGTGGCCGAACGGCTGGCCGCGGTGGAAGATTTCATCGCCAGCCATGCCGCCGACATGGACCCGACGGTCAGGGCCATTATCGAGGGGGCAAAGGGCAAAACAGCGGTTGAGGCCTATCGCGGCCAGTATGCGCTGTCTGCCTATACGCAGTATATCAATGGTTTGTGGCGCGATATTGATATTTTGCTGCTACCGACAGCCCCCACCATCTACAAGCTGGCGGACATGCTGGCCGATCCGCTGCGGTTGAACAGCAACCTTGGCCGCTACACCAATTTCGTGAACCTGCTGGATTGCAGTGCCGTGGCGGTGCCAGCCGGCTTCACCCCGGCGGGGCTGCCATTTGGCGTCACCCTGGTGGCCCCTGCCTTTGCCGATGCGGATCTGGCGGTGCTGGGCGACCGGCTGCACCGGGCGGCACGGGCCGACTTGTCCGGGCCGGCGCTGGCCCCGGTGCCGGCCCCCGATGCGCTGCCTATCCTGGCGGTGGGCGCGCATCTGTCCGGAATGCCGTTGAACCATGAATTGACCAGCGTGGGCGGCCGGCTGGCGGGGGTGGTGCGGACGGCCCCCGATTACCGGCTTTATGCGCTGGCCGGCACCGTGCCGCCCAAGCCCGGACTGGTGCGCGATCCCGGTTTTGCCGGGCCGGGGATTCTGGCGGAGGAATGGTGGCTGCCGCCCGCCGCCTTGGGTGCTTTCATTGCCCGCATCCCAACCCCGCTGGGCGTGGGCAAGGTGACGCTGGCCGATGGGCGGCAGGTCACCAGTTTTCTGTGTGAATCCTATGCGCTGGAAGGGGCGACGGAGATCACCCATCATGGCGGCTGGCGGGCCTATCGGGCCTCCATCGCCTGAGTGAGTTACGGGCGGAACAGCCGGCTGTTCCGCCTGACCTCCTCTGCGATGAATTCCGCCGTCACCCGGACGCGGGACAGGTGGCGCAGGTCGGAATGGATCAGCAGCCAGAAACTGCGGATCAAACTGACTTCTGTGGGCAGCAGCCGCACCAGATCGGCATGGCCATCCACCAGGAAGCAGGGCAGCACGGCAATGCCGGCCCCGGCTTCCACCGCGCGGAACTGTGCCACCAGGCTGGCGCTTTTCAACTGCGGGCGGATATCGCGGGAAATCTGCGGCAGGTAATCCAGCTCCGGCGTATAGAGCAGATCGTCAATGTACGATATGAACCGGTGGCCGGGCAGGTCGGCCACCGATGCAATGGGCGGGTTCGCCGCCACATAGGTGCGGGCGGCATAGAGCCCCAATTCGTAATCCGTCAGCTTGCGCCCATGCAGCCGCCCGGCATCCGGCTGGGCCAGCGAAATGGCGATATCCGCTTCCCGCTTGGACAGGCTGAACAGGCGCGGCATGGCCACCAGTTGTACCTCCAGATCCGGGTGGCGGGCGGCCAGTTGGCCAATGCGGGGGGCCAAGAAGAAGCTGCCAAAGCCATCCGGCGTGCCGATGCGCACCGCCCCTGACAGGCTGCCGGAACTGCCGGCCAGATCCTCCATAATGGTCATGGCCAGCCCCTCCATCGCCTCCGCACTGGCCAACAGGCTTTCGCCCTGGGCGGTCAGGCTGTAGCCGGTGGCATGGCGTTCAAACAGGTTGGCCCCCAGCGCGCGTTCCAGCGATTGCAGCCGCCGTCCCAGGGTGGTGTGATCCACCCCCATGCGCCGGGCGGCGAGGGTCAGCCGCCCGCTGCGGGCCACGGCCAGGAAACTTTGCAGATCATCCCAATCAAATTGCCCGGCCATCGACGTACCTGCGTGGAAAAGCGCACAACGGATGGGGTAAACTTCGCATGGATGTGCGCATCACCGCAATGGTAGGGGTTGGTTGTGGCAGAAGACCATGATCCCCCTTGCCGTGGTGGAATATGCCCACCCACTTCACAAGCGTGATCCAAACCGGGAGGAACGGCCTTGACCCTTGATGCCATCTGCACCATGCGCGGCCCGTTGGGGCATATTCTGCTGAACCGGCCCAAGGCGCTGAACGCGCTGACCCTGCCGATGGTGGAGGTGATTGCCCCGGCCCTTGCCGCCTGGGCCGCCGATCCCGCCATCAAGGCGGTGGTGATCCGGGGGGCGGGCGACCGCGCCTTCTGCGCCGGGGGCGATGTGCGCGCCGTCTGGGATGCCGGGCTGCAGCGCAAGCGTGAGGAGGGGGCGGGGGCGCTGACGGCGGCCTTTTTCGCCGGGGAATACCGGCTGAACCGCCAGATCAAGCATTTCCCCAAACCCTATATCGCCCTGATCGATGGCATTACCATGGGCGGCGGGGTGGGCTTGTCCGTCCATGGCAGCTATCGGGTGACGACGGAAAAGACCCTGCTGGCCATGCCGGAAACCGGCATCGGCCTATTCCCGGATGTTGGCGGCACCTGGTTCCTGCCCCGGCTGCCGGGTCGGCTTGGGCTCTATCTGGGGCTGACGGGCACGCGGGTGACGGCGGGTGATCTGGCCTATGCCGGCATCGCCACGCACCATAGCCGCAGCGCGGCCCTGGATGATCTGGAGCGCGACCTGGAAACGGCCCTGGCCAGTGCGCCCGACGCCAATTCGGCACTGGAGGCAGTGCTGGGCCGCCATGCCGCGACGCCGGACGAACCGACCCTGCCGGCCCATCGGGAGGCCATTGACCGTTGCTTTGATGCTGACAGCATCGAGGGCATTTTCGTCAGGCTGGAGAATGAAGGCAGCGACTGGGCAGCCAAGACACTGGCCAGCTTGAAAACCATGTCCCCCACCAGCCTGAAAGTGACCTTTGAACAGCTGCGGCGGGGGGCCGAGCTGGAATTTGATGATTGTATGCGGCTGGAATTCCGCATGACCCAGGCGGTGATGCATGGCCATGATTTCTATGAAGGCATCCGGTCCGTGCTGGTGGACAAGGACCGCAACCCGAAATGGCAGCCGGCGAGCCTGGATGCGGTGGACCCCGCCTTCGTCGCCCGCCATTTCGCCCCGCCACCGGATGGTGATCTGAGTTTTCCGGGCTGAGTGATTGTTCGCATAACCACTGCCTTGCCACCAAACGACCGTCATTCCCGCGAAGGCGGGAATCCAAAATCTGAGCTGTTGTATGGATTCTCGCCTTCGCGGGAATGACGGTTAAGAGGCTGGAGAAGCAGAGAAAGTTTATGGGTGGAGAAGATGCAGTCCCACCCTTCACACAAATAACCTGATCGGGAGGAAGACCATGGCGACGATTGCTTTCATCGGGCTTGGCAATATGGGCCTGCCGATGGCGAAAAACCTGTTGAAGGGCGGGCATCGGGTGATCGGGGTCGATCTCGCCCCCGCCAATCTGGCAGCCGCAGCAGAAGCGGGTATTGAAACGGGACCGGTCGCAGGGCTGGCCGCATCCCAGGCGGATGTGATTGTCACCATGCTGCCCGCCGGCCCGCATGTACGCGCCGTTTATGGCAATGCCGGCGGGGTGATCGACAGTGCCAAACCTGGCACACTGTTCATCGACAGTTCCACCGTGGATGTGGACAGTGCGCGCGCTGTAGCGGCCCAGGCGGAAAAGGCGGGGCATCTGATGCTGGATGCCCCGGTTTCCGGCGGCACCGGCGGGGCGGCGGCGGGGACGCTGACCTTCATGGTCGGCGGGCCGGATGCGGCGTTCGAGAAGGCCAAGCCCTATCTGGAACTGATGGGCAAGACCATCGTTCATGCCGGTGGTCCCGGCACCGGGCAGGCGGCGAAAATCTGCAATAACATGGTGCTGGGCATTTCCATGATCGCCGTGTCAGAGGCGTTTGCCCTGGCCGACAAGCTGGGCCTGGACCGGCAGAAGCTGTTTGATATTTCCAGCAAATCGTCGGGCCAATGCTGGTCGCTGACCTCCTATTGCCCGGTGCCGGGGCCGGTGCCGACATCACCGGCCAACCGGGATTACCAGCCTGGTTTCGCGGTCGATATGATGTTGAAGGATTTGAAGCTGGCGCAACAGGCCGCCGCCAGTGCCGGCGCATCAACCCCCCTTGGCGCGCAGGCGGCAGCCCTGTATCAGCTATTCCAGGCGGCGGGCCATGGCGGGCTCGATTTCTCCGCCATCGTGAAAATGCTGCAGGGGAAATGACCATGGACGGCGTGAAAAGCGGCAACCTCTATCACCTGATCGAAAGCCGCTTTCCCGCCGATATGCAGGCCCGTTTCATCACCCTTATGGATGGGCCGCGCCAGGGTGTCTGGTACACATACGCCGATCTCGTCTCCATCTCCGCCCGCTTCGCCCATGCCATGGTGCAAATGGGGGTGAAGCGGGGCGACCGGGTGGCGGTGCAGGTGGAAAAAAGTGCCGAAAACCTGTTCCTTTACCTCGCCACCCTGCGCTTAGGTGCCATCTATCTGCCGCTGAACAGCGCCTATCAGAAGGCGGAAATCGCCTATTTCCTGGAAGATGCCGAACCTGCTTTGTTCGTCTGCCGGCCGGAGGATGAAGCCGGGATGCGGGAATTGGCCGCCCGCTATCATGTGCCGGCATTAGCCACATTGGGTATTGCTGCGGATGGCAGCCTGCCGGACATGGCCCTGAAGCTCAGCCATCATTTCGATACCGTGCCGATGGCGGCGGATGATCTGGCGGCCATCCTCTACACGTCTGGCACCACCGGGCGGTCAAAGGGGGCGATGACCAGCCATGGCAATCTGGCCAGCAACGCCCTGACCCTGCATCTGCTTTGGGGCTTTCAGCCGGGTGATGTGCTGTTGCACGCGCTGCCGATTTTCCATGTGCATGGGCTGTTCGTTGCCACCAACACCACCTTGTTGAATGGCGGCTCCATGCTGTTTTTGGGCAAGTTCGATGCCGACCGGCTGGTGGAATTGCTGCCGCAGGCCAGCGTGTTGATGGGTGTGCCCACCTTCTATACCCGCCTGCTGTCCCATCCCGGTTTCACCCGCGATCTGGTGGCGCACACGCGCCTGTTTATCAGCGGGTCGGCCCCGCTTCTGGCCGATACGCACCGGGAATTCAGCGAACGTACCGGCCATGCCATTCTGGAGCGTTATGGCATGACCGAAGGGGGGATGATCACCTCCAACCCGCTGGTGGGCGACCGGGTGCCGGGCACCGTGGGCTTCCCCCTGCCAGGCGTGGAACTGCGCATTACTGACGACCAGGGCAAGGTGCTGCCCAATGGTGAAATCGGTCTGATTGAATTTAAAGGCCCCAATCTTTTCAAAGGCTACTGGAAAAATCCTGAGAAAACGGCTGAGGATGTGCGGGCCGATGGCTATTTCATCACCGGCGATGTCGGCAAGCTGGACGAGCGCGGCTATGTACATATTGTCGGCCGCGCCAAGGATTTGATCATCTGCGGCGGCTTCAACGTCTACCCCAAGGAGGTGGAGACGTTTCTGGATGGGCTTGATGGCGTTGTGGAAAGCGCCGTCATCGGCCTGCAGCACCCCGATTTCGGGGAGGCGGTGGCCGCCATCGTTCAGAAAAAGCCGGGCCGCGATGATGTGACCGAAGCCGGCCTGATCGCCCAGGCAAAGGAAGCGCTGGCCAATTTCAAGGTGCCCAAGCGCATCTGGTTTGTGGAAGAATTGCCCCGCAACCAGATGGGCAAGGTGCAGAAGGCGGCCCTGCGGGAACAGCACAAGGCCAGCTTCACCGGCCCCGCATAGTCTGCACCCGGCCCGCCATACCCCAAGCCGGGTGCCATGCAGCGGCCAATATGGTTTGCTGGCTGACCTGAAGGGTTTCTCGGCGGGCTTTATGCGTATCCTGATCATCAATCCGGCCACGGAAAGCCCCGGTTATCATTCCGGGGAGGTGTTTGCCGCCGCTGGCTTGGCCGCCAGCACGCCGGTAGCAGATCTTGCCATCACCACGGTGGCCGCTTTTGTGCCGCCGGATTGGGAAATCCGGCTGGTGGATGAGATGATCCAGCCGCTGGATATCGAGCAGGCTGCCGGCTGGTGCGATATCGTGGCGATTACCGGCAAGGTGACGCAGCGTAAGCGTATGATCGAACTGGCCAATAGCTTTCGGGCGCGGGGTTGTCTGGTTCTGATCGGCGGCTCCTATGCCTCGCTCTCTCCGGAGGATATCCGCCCCCATGCCGATGTGCTGGTAACGGGGGAGATTGAAGATATCGCCGCCGGCCTGTTCGCCGATCTGGCTGCCGGCACACCGCGCCCACACTATCACGGGGGCCGCCCTGACCTGCGATCCTCCCCTGTGCCGCGCTGGGATCTTTATCACAATGGCGGGGCGGTGATGGGGACACTGCAAACGTCCCGTGGCTGCCCGTTTCAGTGCGATTTCTGCGACGTGATCGCCTATCTGGGCCGCAAGCAGCGGCACAAGGACAGGGCCCAAGTCTGGGCCGAGTTGGAAATGCTGTACCGCCATGGCTATCGCAGCGTCTTTCTGGCCGATGATAATTTCACCGTCTATCGCCAGCACGCCCATGCGATGCTGGGCGTGCTGCGGGAATGGCAGGCGCAGCGGGCCCCGCATGAACAGATGCGGTTCATGACCCAGGCATCCCTGGATCTGGCCCGCGATACCGACCTGATGAAAGCCTGCGTCAATGCTGGGCTGGGTACAGTTTTCATCGGCATCGAAACCGTGAATGAGGAGAGTTTGCGCGGTGCTGGCAAACGTCAAAATCTCTATCAGGATACGAATATCGCGCTGCAAGCCATTGTGAATGCTGGAATTTCCATACAGGGGGGCATGGTGGTTGGCTTTGATGGCGACAGGCCGGATATCTTCGGCACGCTGTATGACTTCATGCAATCATCGCCGGTACCGCTGTTCAGCACCGGCGCTTTGGTGGCACCGCCCGGCACGCCGCTGCATGATCGGCTGAAGGCGGAGGGGCGCCTGGTGGGGGCGGATTGGCAGAGTGCCGGTAGCTTCACCACCAATATCCAACCCCTGCATATGAGCCGGCAGGCCCTGCTGGAGGGGGTGCGTGATCTGGTCCACCAAGCCTATGCCCCGTTGGCATTTGAGAAAAGAATGATGAATTTTCTCAATGCATTCCAGGGCGGGATGAAACAGGAACCGCAACGGATACCGATTGCAGATGAAGTGCGGACCCTGCTGAAATTCATCGCCCGCTTCGGTTTAGCCGAAAAGGCCATGGTGCTGCGTCTGCTGTCCGTTGCCCAGGAATATTCGTCGGCACAGCCCCATCTGCTGGCCTATCTCGTCCGCTATGCCCAGATTCGCTTTATGCTGGATCAGGCGGATCGTTTCCCCGCCGTAACGATTGCCGCCTGAAACGGGGGCTGTTTGACAGCCCCCGTTTATAAAATCAAAGCCCCAGCACGCCCGGCGATATCCGTCCCTGCGGGTCCAAATGTGCCTTCAGGCTGTGCAGCAACCCGCCAGCGGGGTCGGACAGCCGGTCCCGATAAGGATAGGCCTTGCCGATCTGGTAATGGATGGCGCCGAACCTGCCATAAAGGGCGGCCAGATCGGTTTTCAGTTGCTGCACATAGGCCCGTGCCTCCAGGCTTTCCGGGTATGTGGGCAGCTTTTCCAGATAATCGGCGGGCACCACCTGCCGGTGATAGTCGGTAATCACATCCGGCCAGTAGATGGCGATTTCATACAGAAAGCCACTGGCATTGGGGACGGAGAACATGGTGCCCGTCCACACGCCCAGCCGTTTCATTTCCGTCGACCGTTCAGCCAGGAAGGCGGCCAGCGCCTTGTCGAACGGCTTGGTGGCGGAATGCGGCAGCACACCATGCACCGGTACCCAGCGCTCCCCCACCGGACCCAGGGTGTTGTAGAAGGGGGCGAATGGCATGGAGCGGACCACCGCCGGCACGGTGCCGGGAATTTCCCGGCCCAGCGGTCCCAGCAATTCGCGCATCCGGTTCAGGCGGCCCTTCACCTCTCCGTCATCCACCCCTTCCACAATGTAATGCACCATATAGGGTGCACTGCCCAGATCACGCCGGGCGGAAAGGGCAGCCTTGCCCAACTGCACGATGCCCGACGCCAGCGACGGCGAACTGCGCAGGATGGATAATGCCATGCCCAGTTGCGCGCCAGCGCGGTCCTGACGGGCGATCTGCCCCTGGGAAAGGGCACCATCCAGGGCAAAGCCGCTTTCGTCCAGCCGCTCGAAGGCGACAAGCCGCATGGCCTCGTGCAGATGATCGAAATCAGGGAAGGCGAACGAGATGGGGCGATGGGCGGCACGACGGCGCTGCAGGGCCAGCGTCACCCGCGCCTTGATGCCCAGTGCGCCACAATCGCCCGTGAACAGGCCCGTAAAATCTGGCCCATAATGCCGGGAGAACGGGCTGCTGCCGACGGCGGCGGAACCGGTGGAGAGCAGGCCGCCATCCGCCGTCACCACATCCACCGACAGCACCGATTCCGCGGAAATGCCGTAGGCGCCGGAGCCATGGCTGATACTGTTCTGCGACACCGACCCGCCAACCGTGGCCAGAAGACCGGAGAACGGGCCCCAGAACGGGGTGCGCAGGCCGCGGGCATCCAGCGCCGCCTTCAATTCCGCCCAGGTGACACCCGCCTCCACCGTGACGAAGGCATCTTCCTCGTTGATGGCGACGATGCGGTTCAGGCGGCTGAGATCGACCAGCACCTGCCCGGTATCACGCGGCACATAGCCGTCCGTGTAGGAGGCGCCGCCGCCACGCACCGATAGCGCGACGCCAGCGGCGGCGGTGGCGCGGACCAAGGCCTGCAAGGCTTCCACGCTTTGCGGACGCACAACGGCCAGCGGCATTTCCAGTCGCCGGTAGACATCGGTGGCAAGCGGCGACATGGCATCGCCGGTGATCAGGCCGGCATCGCCAACGATGCTGGCCAGTTGTGCCAGCAGGGGGCTGGTGTCGAGCGGCATCTCAGGCAACCGCGATTTCGTCGATCACGGCGCTGTAACCTTCCGCCGTTTCATGGGCGGTGGCTTCGGCGGCTTCCTTGCGCATCAGATAGAACAGACGCTCCAGCATCTGCTGGCGGCGTGCCTCGCGCGCCTCCAGGGCCGGCTGGTCCAATTGCAGCTTGGCGATGCCGCCGGCCAGATCCAGCCCATTGGACGCTGCCACCCGTTCGATGCTGTCAATATGGTCGGCCAGTACTGACACTTCGCTGGCCAGCACCATGATCATCGACATCATCTGGTCATTGGCACTGTTGTCATAGAATTGCGGGCGCTTGCCCCTGGAATTGCGGTTCATGGATTTCATCCGAATTGGAGTGGAGAGACCGGCGGGCAGGGGGCAGCAACGGGGCCGCCCCATCGGGCCCCGATCAGGCCGGCTTTCGGGCGATCAGCACTTCCCAGCCACCGCCGGGGGCAAATTCACCCGCCACGAAATCACGGTCGGCCACGCCTTCGGCCGCTTCCTGGCTGTAGCCAGCGGCCTGGGCGGCAAATTCCATCACTGCCATCGGGGCGGTATCGAAACGCACGCTGTCCGGTGCGAAACCGACCTTGCGGGCCAGGCCCACCTGATCCACCTCGCGCATGGCACCCCAGAAGGGCTCGTTATTGTAATAGGTCTCGTTGTCCAGGATGAACTGGGTGAACGGGTCCATCAGATCAAACGGCGGCAGATCGGCATGGATCATGATGCCACCCGGCGCCAGCACGCGGAAACATTCCTCGAAAATACGCGGCATGGCCTTGCCGGACGTTTCATGCAGCAGGATGTGGCTGACCACCAGATCAAAATGACCATCGGGGAAACTGGTCTTCTCCGCGTTCATCTGAGCGAAATTGACATCCAGGCCGAAGGCGCCGGCACGCGCATGGGCATAGCGCACCTGTTGGGCCGCCACATCCACGCCCCAGACCTCCGCATCCGGGAACAGTTCCTTGTAGGGCAGGGTGGAATGCCCCACCGTGCAGCCCATGTCCAGAATGCGCTTGGGCGAGAAACCATTCAGGCGGCGCTTGATATAATTGCAGACGGACCGGCCCATATCGTCGTTGTTCGGGCCGGTATAGCCCATGGAATAGAGATAAACGCCACGGTCATACAGCACGCCGCCATTAATCTCTTCCGGCTTTTCCTCACCGGGATAGCCGCCGGGCATGCAATGAATATCCAATGCTGCGACATATTTCGGTACTTCAAAATTGTCGGGGATCAGCAGCCGACCCTTGTTCTTGGCCGAACAATCCCCGGCCCTTGCAGCCAGATCGCCTTCCTGCCGTTCGATGCTGTCGATCACCGAATCCCACAGCAATTCCTGGCTGATGCGGTTGACGGCGGCATAGTGCTGGAAATACACGTCCCGCACCATCGCCTTGCGGATGCCATGGCGGTCAGGCGTGGGGGTCTTGCCGGTCTCTTTGATGTATCGATCAACCGCGCGGGTTTTGTAGATGGGGCCAAGGCCGGGCAGCAGACCCTTCTGGATAAACTGCTTCAGGCTCTTGCTGAATTCCTGACGCGACGCCTCGTCCGCCGTAGCCTGCGGCAGCATTGCATGCGGTGCTTGCTGGAACGTGTTCAGCATCTCCACCATCCTTGTATGTCGGTGATTTTCATGGATGGTGTGGCCGTGGGGGGAATCTGCGAAGCGCCCAGACGGTGTTTGTTCACCAGATGGACAAATTCCACCACCCCCCATCCGCATGGTGGATAGGGGAGCGGAAAGGCCTGCGCTGGAACGGGCAGTCTCCAGCCTAATCGCCTTCGACCTGTTTCCACCGGGAGGCGATCTGAATGACCCTGCTTGAAGCCACCAGCCCCAACAGTGCGGCCGCCCGCGCCCTGCTGTCCACCCCTGCCCGCCGCGCCATGCTGATCGGCGGGGAATGGGTGGACGCCTTGTCTGGCCACACAATCCCGACCATCGATCCGGCAACCGGTCGCATTCTGGCGGAAATCCCGGATGCCGGGGCAGAGGATGTCGATCGCGCTGTTGCGGCGGCCCGCGCCGCCTTTGCCGGATGGGCAGCCACGGTTCCGGCAGAACGGGCCTCCATCCTGAACCGGATCGCGGATTTGATGGAGCAGCATATCGACGAACTCTCCGAACTGGAAACGCTGGACCAGGGCAAGGCGCTCTATGTCGGTCGCTGGGCCGAAATACCCGGCGCCATCGGCCAATTCCGCTTCTTCGCCGGCCAGGCCTTGGCGATAGAAGGGCGCACAGTCACCCCCTCGGTCACCTACCAGCCGCCGGGCAAACAGGTGCATGCCTGGACACTGCGGGAACCCGTGGGCGTGGTGGCGGCCATCGTGCCCTGGAACTCCCCTCTGGTGTTGACGGCGATGAAGCTGGCCCCGGCGCTTGCTGCCGGCTGCACCTTGGTGCTGAAACCGGCTGAAGATACATCCCTGTCCGCCCTGCGCTTAGGTGAGTTGATGCAGGAAGCCGGTTTGCCACCGGGTGTGCTGAATATCGTTACGGGACGTGGTGCCGCCACGGGAGCGGCCTTGGCGTCGCATGACGGGGTGGACAAAGTGGCCTTCACCGGCTCCACCGCCACCGGTCGCGCTATCCTGGATGCCTCCAAAGGCAATCTGAAACGGGTGACGCTGGAATTGGGTGGTAAGTCGCCGGTCATCATCCTGCCCGATGCGGAGCTGGATCTGGCAATCCCCGGTGCGGCCAACGCCATTTTCTTCAATGGCGGGCAGGTTTGCGTGGCGGGTTCGCGTACCTATGTGCATGCCGATATTTATGACAAGGTGTTGGAGGGGCTGACAGCGCAGGCCGATGCCATCCAATTGGGCCACGGCCTGAACCCGGCCACCCAGATGGGGCCGCTGGTATCGCCCAAACAGGCGCAACGGGTGGAAGGGCTGGTTGCCGGCGCGCGCAAGGCGGGGGCCAGCGTGCTGACGGGTGGTGAGCGGCTGGGGCCGGTGGGCACCTTCATCCGCCCCACCATCATTGCCAATGTAAACCCCCGGGCTGAGATCGTGAAGGAGGAGGTGTTCGGGCCCGTGCTGGTGGTACAGCGCTTCACCGATCTGGATCAGGTTGTGGAAGCCGCCAATGACAGCGTCTATGGCCTGGCTGCCGGGATCTGGACCCAGAATTTTTCACACGCACATCGCCTGTCACGCCGGTTGAAAGCCGGAACCGTATGGATCAACACCCATTCAATGTTCGATGCCAGCCTGCCCATCGGCGGCGTGAAACAGTCCGGCTATGGCCGCGACAGTGGGATTGCAGCATTGGATAATTACCTGGACTGGAAGACAGTCTGCGCCGTTCTGTGACAGGTGAACAAAAAGGCCGTATCGTCGATACGGCCTTTTTCAGGTGATTACACCAGTGTCTTCAGTTTCGACTGAAGACACTTAATCAATGTTCAACCCGTCTTTCCAGGGTCCAATCCCAACGGCGGGTCGGCGGCAGGTGTTGCGGGTGGCCAACGTCGCGACCATCCTTCCACTCGGCGTAGGCCTCCCCGATCTCCGTCGCGGCAACCTTCAGGTCTGGCAGGTACTTGGAGACAAAAACCGCCTCCGTCACGGCCTTATCCATGAAACGCATGCCGACACAGCCCAGCAGGCTGGTGCCGCTATAGATCGGTACGGCGGCCGTGGACTCGCCGCGATACTGACGGATACTGATCGCATAACCGACTTTGCGAATGTGAGAGAGGGTCTTTTCGATCAGATCCCTTTCGCGTCCAGCCCCCTCCATTTCACCACCGGAACCCAGCGCAATATCCAGCAATGCTGCGCGCTGGGGGGCGGGGCTGAAGGCCAGATAGGCGCGCCCCGTGGCACTGTTCAGCAGGGGCAGCCGGATACCAGCATTGTAACGTTCCAGCGCCAGCGGGCTCTGCTTGTCCGTAGTGAAGCGGACCAGCATGCCATTGCCCTGGTTGGTGCTGATGGATACTGGCCAGACCAGCTTGCGCCCCAGTTGTGAAAGCAGTGGCTGAGCAACATCTGTCACCCAGGCTTCATCATCAAAACCATCAGAGAGACAGCGCACCAGCACTGTCAATCGATAATGGTCATCGGAGATATCACGCACCGCATAACCGGCGGAGCACAGCGTCTCCAGTACCCGGTATGCCGTGGTGCGCGGCAGATCGATGGCGTTTGCCACATCCGTGACGGTGACGCCGTTGCGGCTGTTGAGCACCTGCAGAACGTCAAGCACCCGAAGCATCGCGCGAACTGGTTTAACCTTGTCCATACCCGTTCTCCGTTCTTCCTGTTCTATTGGCATAATTTTAAACCATGCGTTTTCCGCATAATCACCATTCCTTCACAAAAAGGGAACCCTGAATCCGCCGCGCTTGTCCGTCTGGTGGATATTTTTCGACCACCGTCCGGTTAGGCCTGCGCCTGGGTGACCACCGTGCGGACAGTTTCGGTCGAGCGTCTATGCGACGCCGTCATGCCCCCGCCTTAATTCAACGCGGGGACGGCTGCGGGCCGTCGGGACACGGATCTGAAGGCTTTTCAAACAAATGAACAAAGCGAGGATCACCATCGTCGGTGGCGGTATCGGTGGTATGACCGCCGCCATCGCGCTTCAGCAGCAGGGGTTCATGGTAACCTTGGCAGAGGCCGCACCCGCCTTCGGGGAAGTCGGGGCTGGCGTTACTTTGTCGCCCAACGCCATGAAGGGGTACGTTCAACTCGGCATTTCCGAGCGCGTGGCCGCCGCAGGCGTGGAACCCAATAGCCAGCGTATCCAGCATTGGCAGGATAGCCGGGTGCTGCGGGTCATGGACCGTTCCGATATGCGGGCGAAGTATGGCGCCCCTTACGTGTATATCCACCGCGCTGATCTGCATGCAATCCTGGTGGATGCGGCTGCGACTGCCGGCGTCAAGCTACTGACCGATGCGGCAGCCGTGGCGGTCGAGGGCAGCACCGTGGTTCTGCATGATGGGCGACGGCTGGAAGGCGAACTCATCATCGGAGCCGATGGCCTTAAATCGGTCGTCCGGCGTCTTTTTGAACCGGTGAGCGCCCATTTCACCGGCCACGTCGCCTGGCGCGCACTGGCACCGGTAGACGACAGGCTGGCCGAACTGGCGCAATGGCCAGGCATCCATATCGGACCTGGCCGGATGGTGGTCCGATATCCGGTGCGCGGTTCGAAAATCCTCAACATGGTGTTCTTCGCCCGGCAGGAAGGCTGGGTGCAGGATGGCTGGACCATTCCCGCCAGCCGCGCCGACCTGGAACAGACCTTTGCAGGTTGGGCACCCGAGGTTCAGGCAATGATCGCCGCCGCGCCGGAAGACAAGCTTTACAAATGGGCCATCAACGCCCGCAAGCCGCTGAAAAGTTGGGTGATCGAAGACAAGATCGCCCTGCTGGGCGATGCCGCCCACGCGATGACACCATTTCTGGGGCAGGGGGCAGCCTGCGCGATTGAGGATGCGATCGTCCTCTCCCGTGCGCTTGGCGTATCCAACAATATCGGCGAAGGCCTGCGTCGCTACGTTGCTGCACGGCACGAGAGGGCAAATTTCATCCAGCTTGAATCCAATGAAAATGCAGACCGGATGCAGTCACCCGACCCCGAGCTTTTCGGTCTCTCTGCTCTGCGCAATGAAGACTCTCTCGGTCTTCTTGATTATGACTGCCGTACCATACAAGTGTAATCGGAACACATCGGGTCACCGATTTCGTCTGTCATCCTAGCCCCAGGTTCGCAATGTCTGTTACGCCCCAACCCTTCGACGGTCATCCGGTCTCCGCCGCAACCAAGGCCTTCCTGGCAGAACAGCATCCGCTGTTGATTGGCGGTGAATGGCGGTCGGGCCGACTGGGGGAGCGGATCGCCAGCCATGACCCCGCCACGGGCCTTTGCGTGGCGGAGGTCGAAAGTGGTGGCGCAGCAGAGATTGACGATGCCGTTAATGCTGCGGCCCGCGCTTTCGCGGGGCCGTGGGGTCGCAGCGGCGGGCCGGAACGGGCACGCCTGCTTATGCGGCTGGCGCGGTTGCTGGAACGGGACGCCGACATCTTCACGGAACTGGAGATCATCGATAACGGGATGCCGGGGTTCATCGCCCGGCTGACCGTGAACAATTGCGTGGAGATGTTTGAATATTATGCCGGTGGTGCCATGCGGATCGAGGGCACCACCACCACGCCGCCACCGCATGTCACCGCCACGGCTGAGGCGCTGACCTACACGGTTCGGGAACCGGTTGGCGTGGTCGGCCTGATCGTGCCCTGGAACGTGCCGCTCTCCACCTTGGTTCTGAAACTGGCGCCAGCGCTCGCAGCCGGTTGTACGGTCATCGTGAAACCGTCGGAGGAAACGCCGCTATCGGCAGTGCTGTTGGGGCGGTTGCTGGTGGAAGCGGGATTCCCGGCAGGTGTGGTAAATATCGTCAATGGTCCGGGCGAAACAGCCGGTGCCCGTCTGTCGGCCCACCCCCTGGTGGACAAGATCAGCTTCACCGGTTCAACCGAGGTGGGGCGCAAAATCGTCCAGGCCGCAGCGGGTAATCTGAAAAAGGTCTCCCTGGAACTGGGGGGCAAGTCGCCCGTGGTGATCATGCCGGATGCCGATCTGGATATCGCCATTCCCGGGGTCGCCATGGCGACATTCTTCCTGCAGGGGCAGAACTGCATGGCGGGAACCCGAATTTTCGCCCATCGCGCCATTCATGACCGGCTGGTGGAAGGGGTGACCGCTTTTGTACGGACCTTCAAGATCGGCCATGGTCTGGACCCCACGGTGCAGTTCGGTCCCTTGATCAGCGCCGGTCATGCGGCGCGTGTGTGCAGTTACATCGACGGGGGCGTGCAGCAGGGGGCAACTCTGGTGACGGGCGGGGCGAAGCTCAACCGACCGGGCCATTTCGTGCCACCGACCATCCTTGCTGATGTCTCGACCGACATGACGGTTTTCCGGGAAGAGATTTTCGGCCCCGTGATGTCCATCAACCGGCTGGAGACGGACGATATCGAGGAGATTGCGGCATTGGCCAATGACACTGTCTATGGCCTTTCCGGTAGCGTATGGACCCGAAGCCTGTCCACGGCACACCGGCTGGTATCGCGTATACGCTCCGGTCAGGTCTCCATCAATTGCCATGGAGCGATAGCCACCAACATTCCATTTGGCGGCTATCGTCAATCCGGCTGGGGCCGTGAATTCGGTCGGGAAGGGTTGGATGCCTATCTGGAAACCAAGGCGGTAACGGCACGCCTTTGAAGATTGGGGTTCCATAATCCACTACGCGGTCAGGATGGACGGGTGTGTTTGTGGAAAAACAGTGCAGGTCATTAGCTGATGGAGAAATAGAAATGGTGGGTCGCCAAACACAGGCGCCCAAACCAAAAAATACCAAAGGATTATAAAGGGCGCTTTGGTACCAGTTGAGCGGGTGACTGGCCCCTTTGGTAAGGTGCAGTTGCGGCTCCATTCCGTTGGCACGCAACGCGTCATGGAAATTTACAGAGGTGAAGGCCGGCATTTTGGCCCGACTGCCACAGCAAAGTTCTGATCCCGTTGTCAACGGCCCCAGCCTTAAGGTCGGGGCTTTCCCTTCATCCGATCGGTAGAGAAGACCGCCAATGACCACCCGAATCCGCCAGCCACATCTGTCTCGACGCACCCTGGTAGGGGGCATGCTTGCCGCCGCGCCGCTTATCGTCGCTTCCAGGGGTTGGGCCGCCGGCCCGCAGCATGTTGATGTCATTGTTGTGGGGGCTGGTCTGGCCGGACTGAATGCAGCCTCCATCCTGGAAGGACAAGGGTTGAGCGTTCAGGTGCTGGAGGCATCTGATCGGGTGGGGGGACGTTTGCGTACCGGTCGTGCCGATGGCTATCAGGCGGAACTGGGTGCCAGCGAAGTGGGTGCGCTTTATGGCCGTGTGCGTGACGCCTGCCAGCGGCTGAATGTCGGCCTGACCAACAAGGGCGGCAAGCCGACCGACTTCCTGATCCATGTCGATGGCGTCTCTGTTCTGCCGGCTGACTGGTCCAAGGCCCCCAATAACATGACGGCGGGTGCAGAGCGCGATATCCTGCCTTACGTTCTGCAGAACAAATTGTTCTTCCAGTGGTTACCATTCAAGCAGACCAACGCCTGGCTTGAACCGGCAAACATGGTCTATGACGTATCAGCCGCGGAATTCATGCGGTCAAAGGGTGTTTCTGAAGCCGCCATCCGGCTGGCCGATTTCGACCTGAATGGCGCCAGCCTGGAGAGCGTGTCCGCCCTGTCGATCTTCCGCGACATGGCGCGTGCCCAGGTCGAAGGTTATGTAGACCCCAACAAGCCGCAATATGGCGTCAATAACATGGAGCGCAGCTACATCGTCGGTGGTTCCGATGTGCTGCCCAAGGCGATGGCGGCGGCGCTTAAAAGCCCGGTACGGCTGAACAACCCGGTCGTGGCGATCGATCAGACGACCGACAAGGTTCAGGTCAGGCTAACCAACGGCGATGTGCTGACAAGCCGTTTCCTGGTTATGGCCGCACCCTTCAGCGCTCTGCGCCGCATTCGCTTCACCCCCGGCCTGCCCGACGCCACGGCCAACGCGGTTGCCGGTGCGCGCTATTCCGCGACCACGCAGTTCCATTACCGTATCACCAAGCCCTATTGGGAAAAGGATGGATTGCCGCCGTCGCTCTGGACCGATATGGCCTTCGAACGCGCCTTTGCGCTGAAGAATGCCGATACGGGGGAAA
>Ga0209373_10002048_pt1 | contig 21307 bp, 17 predicted proteins | sample Higcelweek5metaG_FD_187173 | JGI IMG/M metagenome (GOLD analysis project Ga0209373, IMG submission 187173) | Freshwater pond sediment microbial communities from the University of Edinburgh, under environmental carbon perturbations - High... | ecosystem: Environmental > Aquatic > Freshwater >... | reverse complement strand
GCGCAGGAATTCCTCTACCTGGCGGAACTTGTCCTGTTTGGTCGGCTTGATGCGGCCATCGGCGTCGGCAATGCCAATCGCCTGCCAGAACGGGTCTGCCGGGTCCAGCAGCCGCGCCTTGGCCCGGTTGTGCGACAGTTCGCGTTCCACCGGGGCGGCTGGCTTGGTGCGGCTGACCATCGGCTCACCCTTCTTGGTGATGCGGATTTGCACGGTGCCGCCGGTGCTTTCCACATGCCAGTTGGCGAAGCCCTGGGACAGGGCCTCATCCACCATGGCAGCCGCCTCGTCGCCATAGGCGGCGTTGGACGTGTGGGCCTGGCGTTCATCATAGGCGACGCGCTGAAGGCGTTGGCCTGCCTTCAGCGAAACGGGCCGCAGTTCCAGCCGGCGCCAGGGCGGGCTGGTATTGCGCTGCCGGCCAGATGCTGTGGCCCTGACCAGCCCCTCCCCATCCAGCAGCAGCGCCCGCAGTTCCGCCAATACCGACGCCAGCGCTTCAGCCATCTCAGTTGGCCTTGGCCAGCGCCAGCGCGATGCTGGCACCGGACAGATCGACGGAGATGGCCCCTTCGGGCAACTGAGCCGGGTTCACCAGCAGATCCAGCGCCAGGGTTTCCCGCTTGATGCTGTCGGCATGGGTCGCCAAGGCCCCCGCCACCGCATCGGGCACCTGGGTGGTGATGGTGATGCGATCGGTGACCTGGAAGCCCGACTCCTTGCGGGTGGACTGCACGGCGCGCACGAAGTCGCGCGCCCAGCCTTCCGCCTCCAGCTCCGCATCCACAGTCACATCCAGCACAACCACGCCCTTACCGCCGGCAAAGCGGGCGGCATGGGTGCCTTCCTTGGCCTGAATGCGGATGTCGAAATCACCGGCTTCCAGCACGACGCCGGCCAGTTCAACCGTGCCGTCACCCTTGTCGGCCCATTTGCCCTGCTTGGATGCCGCCATCACTTCCTTCATCTTCGGCCCCACCTTCGGGCCAACCAATGCGGCATTCACCGCCAGTTGGCGGGTGCCGACCAGGGAGATGTCGGAGGAAACAGTCACCTGCTTCACATTCACCTCGTCCGCCACCAGCGCCCCCAGCACGGCGTCGAACTGGCCCTTCAGCCGGTCGGCATCCGGGTGAACGATGGTCAGCGTGCGCAGCGGCAGGCGGATGCGCAGCTTCTTGGCTTCGCGCAGCGACATGGTGGCGGCACAGATTTCCCGCACAAGGTCAATCTGGCTGGTCAAATCATGATCGGACGGCAGGTGCGACACATCCGGCCAATCGGCCAGATGCACCGAGGCTTCGCCGGTCAATGCTGTATAAATCCGCTCCGTCACATGCGGCAGCATGGGTGCCAGCGCCTTGGTCACCGTCACCAGACAGGTGTACAGCGTGTCATAGGCATCGCGCTTATCCTGGGCCTGGGCTTCGCCCTCGCCGGCCTCCCGCCAGAAGCGGGAGCGGGAACGGCGGATATACCAGTTGTTCAGCGCGTCATAATATCCCGCCACCAGCGCATAGGCACCGGGCAGGTCGTAGCTGTCCAGCCGGCCTTCGATGCCTTCCACCAACTCCCGCGTCTTGGCCAGGATATAGCGATCCAGCAGGCCCTTCTGATCGGCGCGGATGGTGCCCTTCACCTGATCGATATTGGCGTAGAGCGTGTAGAAGCTATAGGCGTTCCACAGCGGCAACACGCCCTGGCGCAGGGCCTGGGCGATGCCGCGCGCATCCTTGGGCATGGCCAGATCGCCGCCCACCATCAGCGGCGAGGACACCAGATACCAGCGCAGCGCGTCGGCACCCTGGTTGTTCAGCACCTCCACCGGGTCCGGGTAGTTGCGCAGACGCTTGGACAGCTTCTGCTTATCCTCGTCCAACACCACGCCGTGGCAGATCACGTTCTTGAACGGCGCGCAGTCGAACAGGGCCGTGGACAGCACCATCAGCGTGTAGAACCAGCCGCGTGTCTGGGCCACATATTCGACGATGAAATCGGCGGGGAAGTTACGCTCGAACCGTTCCTTATTCTCAAACGGGTAATGCTGCTGGGCGAACGGCATGGAGCCGCTCTCGAACCAGCAATCCAGCACGTCTTCCACCCGGCGCATCATCGACTGGCCGGTCGGATCATCCGGGTTGGGGCGCGTCAGATGATCGATGGCGGGGCGGTGCAGGTCGGTGACCTTCACGCCGAAATCGCGTTCCAGTTCCGCGATGGAGCCATAGACGTCGATACGCGGATAGCGGGGATCATCGCTGCGCCAGACCGGGATGGGCGAACCCCAGAACCGGTTGCGGGAGATGTTCCAGTCGCGCGCATTGGCCAGCCAGTTGCCGAAGGAACCATCCTTCACATGGCCGGGAATCCAGTTGATCTGCTGCTGGTTCAGCTCAACCATCCGGTCCTTGAACTTGGAGACCTCGACGTACCAGCTATTCACCGCCTTGTAGATCAGCGGCTGATCGGTGCGCCAGCAATGCGGATAGTTATGCAGATAGGTCTCGTGCCGCAGCACGACGCCCCGCGCCTTCAAATCCTGGATGATCGGCTTGTTGGCCTCGATCACATTCAGCCCGACATAATCGGAGATTTCGGCGGTGAAGTTGCCGGCCACATCCACTGGCACCTTCACCGGCAGACCGTTGGCCTTGCAGACGGCCAAGTCATCCTCACCGAAGCCGGGCGCCAGGTGGACGATGCCCACGCCGTCACCCGTGGTGACGAAATCCGCCACCAGAATCTGGTGCGCCTTCTCCAACCCCTTGAAATAGGGGAAGATCGGCTCATAGGTGCGGCCGCGCAGGTCTTCCGCCGACAGAGTCGATTCCTGCTCGTAGCCTTCCAGTTCCTTGGCATATTTGCCAATGGCGCTGGTGGCCAGGATCAGCCGGTCATCGCCCTTGCGCATGACCGCATACTCGATCTCCGGCCCCACGGCCAAGGCGAGGTTGGACGGCAGCGTCCAGGGCGTGGTCGTCCAGGCCAGAATATCCAACGCGCCAGCATCGCCCGCCTGCGGGTGCAGGCGGAACCGCACGGTCAGCGCCGGATCTTGCCGTTCACGGTAGGAATTATCCAACCGGGTTTCAAAGTTCGACAGCGGCGATTCCACAGCCCAGCTATAGGGCACGACGCGATAGCCTTCATAGACCAGCCCCTTGTCCCAGAGCTGCTTGAAGGCCCACATCACGCTTTCCATGAAGCTGATGTCCATGGTCTTGTAATCATTCTTAAAATCCACCCAGCGGCCCTGGCGGGTGACGTAATATTCCCATTCCTGGGTAAAGCGCAGCACCGACACCTGGCAGTGGGCGTTGAACTTGTCGATCCCGTATTTCAGGATCTCGTGACGCCCGGAAACGCCCAGTTCCTTCTCGGACTGCAGTTCCGCCGGCAGGCCATGGCAGTCCCAGCCGAAGCGGCGTTCGACCTTGCGACCCTTCATGGTCTGGTATCGGGGCACCAGATCCTTCACATAGCCGGTGACCAGATGGCCGTAATGCGGCAGGCCGTTGGCGAATGGCGGGCCGTCATAGAAGACGAATTCGTTGTGCTTGCCATCCTGTTCCAGCGGGCGGAAATCCACCGACTGCTGAAAGACCCCGTTTTCCTGCCAAATCCGCTGCACCTCTTCCTCAATCCGGGGGAAATCCGGGTTGGGTTCGGCGGCGGGATAGGGGCGGAAACTGGAATCTTGGCTGGTCATGGCGCACCCATGCATTGGACAGGCCCCGGCACCGGACGCACACGGGGGCACCTGTCATGTAACGATGCGCGGGCACGCTGTCCAGAATGGCGGGGCGCAGGGCAACCTTGCCGAAAGCGTCACGCGGGGATGTCGGGGGGTGGGGCACCATCGACCGGCTTATCCAGCGGGGCCAGCTGGTCGGCGGGGAAACGAATGGTGGCGTGCAGCCCCTCATCCGTCCAGCGATAGGTGATGCCGCCTTGCAGCTGCTGGCGCATGCTGGCCTCGATCATGGTCGATCCGAAGCCGCGCCGGACGGCGCCATCACCCAGGGCGGGACCGCCCTCTTCCTGCCAGTCCAGCTGTATGGCATCCCCATCATCGATCACTGCCCAGCGCACCGACAGGCGGCCACCGGGCCGGGCGAGGGCGCCATGTTTAGCGGCATTGGTGGTCAACTCGTGCAGCACCATGGAAAGGGGTTGCGCCGCCTCCGGTCGCACGGTGATGTCGGGGCCGGTGATTTCCACCTGGCCGCCATCCCCGTCGCCGCAGCCATAGGCTTCCAGTTCCACCTGCACCAACCGGCGCAGCAAGGCCCCTTCCCAGTGGTTCATCGCCAGGATCGTGTGGGCATGGGCGAGCGCCGCCACACGGCCTTCCACCACCTCCACAAAGCGCTGCGGCGTTTCCGCCTTGGTCAGCCGGATTACCGCCTGCACCACGGCCAGCGCGTTCTTGGCCCGGTGGTCCACTTCGCGGATCAGCAGTCGCTGGGCCTGTTCGCCCCGGCGGCGTTCAGTCACATCGCTGAATACGGCATAGGCGCCCAAGGGGGCCGCCTCCCCCGGGCGCCTCACGGGTACGGCATCGATCACCAGCCAGCGCCGTTCCGACCGGCTGGGGTTGTAAATGCCCATCAGCACACCGTGCACCACCTGGCCCGTGGCCAGCGCCTGCATGACGGGGAAGCCATCACGATCAACGCGCTGGCCCTCGGCATCCACCGCCCCCCATTCCACCGTATCACCGGATGGCCCCGCCATTTCCGCCAGGCCGCGGCCCAATATCTGCTCCGCCGCCGCGTTGGCGGACTGGATGTGCCCGGCGGCATCATGGATGACCACGCCCTGGGTCAAGGTTTCGAACAGCAGGCGGAACCGTTCCTCCCCCGCCCCCAATTCCTCATTGGCACGACGCAGGGCGGCTTCATGCTCCTCCCGTGCCACCAGGGTGCTTTCCACCGCGCGGCGGCGCGTCACCTCCGCTGCCAGATCCTGGGTGATCAGTGTCAGGCGACGATTGGCATCCGCCAGCGCACCGCCGCGTCGCATCGCCTGCAAGGTGGCCGCGACCAGCGCCAAAGTCAGCAGCAGGGCGATGATGGACAGGGTCAACGTATCCTGCCACCAATTCGCCAGAACCATGGCCCGATCAGTGCCGACCACGATGTAACTGTTCATGTCCGGGACGCGGACATAGGAATAAAGCCGATCCACCCCATCGACGATGGAATTGAACCGGTAGTCCCCCTGTTCGGGGTTTTGCTGTTGTGCCGCGAAAAAGCCGGAATGCGAGGGCAGGCGCAGGGGCGGACGGTCCGACAGTTTCGGATAACGGGCAATCAGTTCCCCGTCTGCCCGCAGCAAGGTTATCACCCCATTGCCGGAGAAGCGCGCCTCGTTCCAGAACTGTTCGAAATAAGAGAGCTGGATGGTGACAAGAATGGCACCTTCAAAGCCCCCACCCGCCCGACCGGACGTACGCGGTCGGGCCAGGCTGAAGCCCGCCATCTGGCCAGGCCCATCGGGTGCCTCTACCGTCAGATAGGATTCCGCCCCATTGCGAAGGGCCGTAAAATAGGCCGCTCCGGCGACATCCGCCCCCACGGCCAGCCCGCCATTATTGCCATTCACCGGACCACCACCGGCAACCACCCGCCCGGTTGGATCGATCAGCCACATGCTTTCGATATGCGGCGACCGCTGTATGATGCGCTGTATGACAGCGGTCAGCCGGGGAATAGCCGGCACCTCGGCCCAGGCCACGTCACCCAGTTCGGTCTCGATCAGCTCGATGGCCAATGACTGGGCCTCGAACACCCGCATCATATGTTCGCGCAGCGAACGGGCCTGCTGGTGTCGGTCGGTGCGGGCATTGTCCAGCGTATGCTCGTAGGCGCGCCAGGAAATCAGGCTGACCGTCATGCCCGGAAGCAGAATGGCCGCCAGGAGCAGCAGGGCAAGCGGACGTCTCAAAGGCGGCACCAGATGCAACGAAGGGCAGAATCGCCATGCCATATAGCGGTGATCCTGCGCACTTTGCCGCCGTCTGACCAGCCCGAAGGACTACCTATCCGGAATGGCCGATGGCTGCACCACCATCTCTCGGGCAAAGGTCAATCCAGTTCCTTGCGCATCGGCACAAAGGGAATGGTGGTGCCATCGGCAACCGGCTGGTCGAGCGTCCCCGTGGCCACAAACCCCAATGCCCGATAGAGCGGCACCCCCGGCAATGTCGCCATCAGTTCCAGAACATGGAAACCTGCCGCCCGCGCCGCCTGTTCGCAGGCAGCCATCAACATCCGACCAATCCCCCGGCGGGCAAAGGCCGGGTCGACGAAAAAGGCGCGGATTTTGGCGGCATCCACCGTCGGGTCCAGCGGGGCGGGGGAACGGTCGCTGAACTGGTCGCCGCCGAACAGGGTGCGCCGGAAGCTCCAGCCGCCGCAGCCGGCGGGTTGGCCCGCCACTTCCACCACGAAATAGGTGCCGTCGGCGATCAGCGTACCGTCGATGCCGAAGATATATTTCAATGAGCTGTCGATCTGGGCCGGGGTGTAATAACCCCGGCCCAGATCACGCACCGACCGCTCCACCAGCGCTTCCAGCACGGCCCGGTCATCGGTCATTGCCAGCCGCAGGCGGGGCTGGTCGGCGGTAAACCTGTCCGTTGCAATGTCACTCATGGGGCGGGCCGGCTGTCCTTCACGTCCTGGGCCGTCACGGCATCATTGTAATGATTGCCGAAATGGCTGCGGACATAGTTCACCACAGCCGCCACCTGCGCGTCACTGAGATATCCAAAGGACGGCATCGCCCTTTGGCCATTGACCACCATATGGACCGGATATCCGCCGGCCTCCAGGTTACTGTTGCCAGCCAGGGCAGGATAGGTGCCGGCCCCCGTGGCGCCCTTGCCATCGGGCATATGACACCCCTGGCAGATGGACCGGTAAAGATGTTCGCCATCCTGATAAGGGAAGCGACGGGCATCGACGAAATCGCTGCTCTGGGCATCGGTGCTCTGGGCTGCAGCGGGCATGGCCCCGCCCAGCGCCAACAGCGCCAAACCCAGGGAAAACAGGCTGTTGCGCATGTCTTATCTCCCGGTGGTTATACCAGGGACATCGGTTATGTCCCTGGTATACGGCGGTGACCGCCGCCGCGCGCCACATGGCGCGTAAGCCAAGCCTGCGGATGCAGGCGCCGGCGATTGAGGGGCGGTCATTTGGCCGTGATGCGCTGGTGCAGGCGGGTGATGGCATCGAGTGACGATTGCACCGCGCCTTCCTGCCAGGCCGGCAGGTAGGAGACATGCTCACCCGCCAGCAGAATGCGCCCGTCGATCTGACAGATATTCTTGTAGTGCTCCTTGCGCTTTTCCTCTGTCCAGGAACCGAAGCAGCCCAGCGTCCAGGGCACGCGGTGCCAGGCGACGGCCACGCCGTTATCGAATTCCTTGAGATATTGCGGGTGGATCTGCGCGCCGAACTCCACGCATTTCTTCACCCGTTCCTCCGGCGCCATGGCAGCGAATTCATAGGCGAATGGCCCCCAGGGATAGGCCCCCAGCAGCACCCCCTTGCCCTTGGACCCGTAATGGCTGTTGGGATAGGCGATGAGGGAAATGGGAAGGTCAGTATAGGTGATGCCGCCATAAATCTCCTCATCCTGTTCCCAGAATCGGCGCTTGAACTGCAAACCCACCTTGAACGCCGCCTCATAGGGCAGCGCGTCGATGGCGGCTTCCATGGCTGGCGAGACGTTTTTCTTGATCTGGGAGAGAATGGAAGCCGGAATGGTACAAAGGCACCAGTCGGCCTTTGCCGTCTTGACCGCCCCGCCCGATTTCGCATCGACATAGGTGACGGTGACACCGCCATCATCCTGGTGGATTTCCGTCACCTTGGCGTTAAAGGTGATCTTGTCCTTCACCTTTTCTGCCAGTGCCAGCGGACCGGCATCCATGCCGCCTTCTGGCTGGAACAGGGCCGTCTGGAATTCATAGCCCGACCCGGTGCCGATCGCCCGCCACAGGCCGGATTGCAGCAACTGGGAAAACTCGATGGGCTTGGAAGGAACCGGTTCCCCCGACAGCCCGCCGCCGGGATCCTTTTCAAAGCCACGGCGGTTGGACGTTTCGGTATTGGCGGTATAGGCGTAATTCTCGTCCAGCGCGCCCCAGTCCTGCATGGCGGCCAGCAGCTTCTCCTGATCCTCCTTTGTAACATAGCCATCCAGCCCGCCCTTATGGCCCAGCTTGGCCAACAGTTCGGCGACATGGCCGTTGAAATCGGCCAGCACATGGCGATAACGCTGCGGTTTGCCGCCAAAGGCCGATTTGGAATGGACATAGGCGTTGTAATTAACCTGGAAGAACGGCTCCAGCTTCACGCCCAGCTCGTGATAGTAATGCATCACCCCGCGATGGTGATAAGGCACGCGCCAGGGACCGGGATTCAGGTAGTTGCCCTTATCGAACCCGACCTTCTGGGTGAAGCCGCCCAGTTCGGTATAGGTGTCGCCGCCGCGCAGGGTCCAGGCGCGACCGCCGGCCTTTTCCCGATATTCCAGCAGCTGCACCTTATAACCGGCCTTGCCCAGCTCATAAGCCGCGACAAGCCCGGCCCAGCCCGCGCCCAAGATCAGCACGGATGTGCCCTTGGGCGCGCCGGACAGGTTGGGCGGTCCCTTGAATTCGCTCTCGGCCGCAAACCCGAGCGAGGTTGCCGCCTGATACATGACGGAACTGCCGGCAGCGGTGCCGATCATCGACAGCAACTGACGGCGCGTCATCCGGCCCGCCGGCAGGGAAAGTTTCTCTACAGCCATTCTTCGCCTCGGAAGAGGCCGCGGGGCAGCCGGTCCGGCCAGCCACGCCCTGCCTCATGCTTCGGGAAAGGAAGGGGTGGCGGCGCCAAGGCGCCACCACCCGGCAGGATGGTCAGAACGTCACCTTCAGGCGCACATAATAGGTGCCGCCGTCATAACCGATGGGCGAGGTGTCAGGATAAACCTGACCCACCGAGTAGGTGCCGTCAGACGCCTTGTCGACCTTGTCCGGGTAATTATCGAACAGGTTCTGCGCACCGACCGAGATGGTGAACTGTTCGTAGAAGGTGTAGCTGACCTCGGTATCGAACAGCCATTCAGACCCGAAGGTCTTGGCATAGTTGGCCGTGTCGGTGAACTTGCTGTAATAGCTGGCGCGGCCCAGCAGGGACAAATCGCCGATCGAATAGATGGCGGTGAAGTTGCCGCGAACCTTGGGCAGTTGCTTTTCCAAATCGGCGACACGGGTATCGTCGATCACCGTCTCGTCACGGGAAATGACCTTCGTCTTGTTGTAGTTCAGCGCCGCTGTCAGATCGACCTTACCCTCGCCCGCCTCCACACTGGTGTTGGCCACCACATCCACACCCTGCGTCCGGGTATCGAACGCATTGGTGAAATAGTTGACGGCACCCAGCGTGTTGGCACCCGCCACCCCCAGGGCCGCCAGGGCCGCGCGGTCAGCCGCCGTCGGGTTGAAATCGCCGGACAGGGCGATACGATCCTCCACCTTGATGTTGTAGTAATCGACCGTCAGGGAGATATCCGCCACCTTGGCGACAAAGCCGCCGGCGAAGTTGAGGCTCTCTTCTTCCTTCAGCGGCTTGGCACCGAAATACTGCGCCACGACGCTGGCCGCCGGATAGGTGCCGCGCGCCACCGGGCTGGAACTGCCGGCGGGGAAGTAGGTCTGCACCGAGGAGGTCTGGGCCTGACCGGGTGTGGGCGCCCGGAAACCGGTATTGACCGAGCCGCGCAGGGCGAAATCATCCGTGAGTTCATACCGGCCGCTGACCTTCCAGTTGAAGGTGGAGCCGTAATAATCGAAATCCTCGTAACGGCCAGCCATGCCCAGGGTGAAGGCCTCCGTCACGTCGGTTTCGGTATCGACATAGAAGGCGATATTGTCGCGGGTGAACTCGCCGCTATCCTCCGGACGGAAGCCCGGATAACCGTTGGAACCGACCGGCATGCCCAGGATCGCACCGGTGGTGGGATCCGTGTAGGAGGCATAGGGACCAACCTCATAGGAGGCCGGGTCACCGGGGCTGATCTCATACACTTCGCGGTGGAATTCGGTACCCACCGCCAGGTTCATCGGGCCAGCCAGGCCGACTTCCACCGGATAGGCCAGATCGACATTGGCGCTGGTCTCTTCCTGCACCAGACGGCCGACATAGAATTCGGTCGGGCTTTCCGGGCCCATGGAGGGGTTGACCGTGTTCTTCAGGTCGTAATCCAGCTGGCTGCGGCCATAGGAACCGCTGACATTATAGGTCAGGCCGCTGTCCAGTTCATGCTTGAAGCCGCCGACCAGCGAGGCGTCGCGGATATCGCCATAAAAGCGCGGCGTGAAGCCCTCCGGGAACCATTCGCGGAAGGTGAAACCATCCGGGTCACCGGCGACGGGCAGCACCGGCCCGTTCACCGCATGCGTGGCGGAAGGCGGACGATAGAAGAAGCTGCCATTGGTCTTGCTGCGACCGTAATTACCGAACAGATAGATGCTTTTATTCTCGGTCAGGTCGATGCCGCTATTGAAGAAGATGCGGGTGGACTCGCTTTCGGGCGAGCCCCAGTTCATCGCCAGATCCTCCTTGGTCGCCGGGGCACGCGGATCCTGCACACCCCGGTTGGTCGGATCGGACTGGCTGTATTCGGCGGACAGATTGAAGAAGCCGTTGGGCCCCAGGGCCAAGCCGACATTGGCCGCCGTCTTCACATTGTCGCCATCGCCTTCATAGCTGGAACCGTACTGGATTTCAGCCGTACCGCCCTCCGAAGCATCTTTCAGCTGGAAATTCATCACACCGGCGATGGCGTCGGAACCATATTGGGCCGAGGCGCCATCACGCAGCACTTCCACCTGCTTGATGGCGATGGCCGGAATCTGGGACAGATCGGATGCCTGGGCACCGGCGGCCAGCGCACCGCCGCCCAACTGTACCAGGGCCGAACGGTGGCGCCGCTTGCCATTCACCAGCACCAGGGTCTGGTCGGGTGGCAGGCCGCGCAGCGTCGGCGGACGCACGAAGGTGGAGCCGTCGGAAATGGCATTACGGCTGACATTGAAGGACGGCACCAGGGTACGCAGAATATCATTGGTGTCGCTGAAAGCCTGCTTTTCCATATCGGCAGGGCCGAACACATCGATCGGCGCCAGGCTTTCGGTGGCCGTGCGGTTGGCCACGCGGGTACCGGTCACGATGATCTCGTCGATCTCCTGCGCCATGGCCGGGGCCACAGCGAAAAACGGGACAAGGCTGGATGAGCAAAGAATGCCAAGGGCGATCTTGCGCAGTGCCGGATGCTGAGCCTGCTTGCTATTGTTTACCCGCATATTGAAGTTCCCCTGTTCAACTCGGTTTTGGTTCATTCCTCCTCGGTTGCGATTTCCATCCCCTGATGACCCGTTTTCCGGGCTTATCGGGGGTTCAGTCAGGGAGCGCCGATTTTTCGGACTGAACCCATTCTGACCCCGCTTCACCCAAGCCCGCCTTACCCGTGCGGCCATGGGTGTTTTGCAAATAACAAGGGCGGGAGGGCGACCCCTCGCCTTCCCGCCCCGATCAGGTCATTTGGCCTTTGCGACCACGACCTCGATCTCCACCAGCATGCCCGGCACCACCAGCCCGGCGATCTGCACCGTGGAGCGTGCGGGCTTGTTGGGCTGTTCAGTTGTGCCGAAGAATTTCGTGTAGGCCTTCATCATGCCTTCGAAATCCATCGCCCCGCCCTTGGCAGGGTCACCAACCAGATAGACATGCATCAAAACCGCATCCCCCATGGTCAGGCCCTGGGCCTTCAGGGTTTCCTGGATGCGGGTGAAAACGTTGAAAGCCTGGGTTTCAGTGTCGCCGAATACAGCGGTGCTGCCCTTGGGCGCTTCCTTGTTCACCACCGGCGGTGTGGTGCCGCTGAGGAAGATCAAGTCCGAACCGCCCGGCACCAGGACAGATGACGCGATGGGGAAGTTCGGCACATCGGTGCGCTTGATCCCCTCGGCCTGCGCCGTGCCCACCGCTGCCGCCAGCATACAAAGCCCGATAAGGCCGCTATAACGCTTCAACATCCAACCTCCTGTTTGAATTTATTGTTCTGCCAGTGTCCTGGGCTTTTCCAGCACCTGCCTATGCCCGCACGGGGACGCAAGCGGGGCGCACCAGCCACACCTTGCGGCTGTCATCCCAGGAAACACCGCAAAGCAGTTCGGGACGGCCCGGCACCTCTGCAGGTTCTGCCACCCGACCGACCGACCGGGACGCGACCGGGCGGGGCGGAACCGCCACCACCCTGACGACATTTCTGACGGCGACCCTTACGGCATGCTTGGCCATGTCATCCTTCGTCGTTCAACAACGTCCCGAGGGACCGGATATCGTCAAGACAGATGAAAACATCTTTGGAGTGGGACGAAATCGTTTGTACCCGGCATCTCCAACGGCGCTTCTGCCCGTCGACAGGAAAGCAATGCAGCAACAACCGTGCCATTCCTGCATCCCAACGAATGCCAAGGCCCATAAACGAAGAAAAAATTGTTTGTTGCCCATTCTGCGGGCAAGCGGCCCATTTCCGAGACAGACGCCCAGAATTCATGCAGATTTCATGTCGGTTTGGAGAGTTGGCGTACCGAACTGGGTTTGCACGCAAAAAAAATGCCAAATCCATAATCAGGGAAACAAGACAATATCGACCTTGGTCTCTGAAAAGCAGATTATGTCGATATCCAACTGTCACACACCGGGTGATGCCGCAACATCCCCCACAGCCGTGTTTGCGGGCTGGTCGGGTGCCGTCGGCGCGCCTGGTCGCCGCCACAGGGGCTGGCCCGGCACCTCCTGAGCCACGAAGCGATAGCCCTGGGCGCGCAATTCATCAGCCGTACGTTGCCAACGGTGACGGTCATCCAGGAAAACCTCGCCCTGGGCCAACCGGACCCCCAGGATCAAATGGTGGCCACCGCCATCCGGCAGTTCCACGATGGTTGCCCGCAAGGCCCCGCGCGGGTAGCCCCGACGCAGCAGCCGGGCGATGCTTGTCATCACCACATCATCGCAGTCCCCTGTCATGCCCGTGCCGATGCTGCCCAGCACCTGCCAGACATCCTGCCTTTCCTGCACATAAATAAGGTCGGCCACCACCTGACGATGGATATGCAACGCCATGGACAGGGAATATTGCTTGCCGACCAGCCGGTCCGGCCCCGAAAGGGCCCCCGCACGCCCACCCAGCGCCGGGGCACAGCCGGGATCGTGATCGCCATAGGTTTGGCAATAGGCCCGATATTGCGGCAGGGGTGCCATATCGGGCCCATCCCACCCCCCCGCCAGGGCCGAATTATTGGCAAACAGCACCAGCAGCATCAGGCCAGCCAGCGCCAGAAGGGGGGATAGGCGTCGTACAGGCGCGGTGCCGGCGATTGGCACCGTAAAGGCGGGAGACGAGATATAAAGCTTGCCATAACGAAAGAAGATAAAAGAAAAGCCAAAAATCAAATAAGTTAAAATATATTTAACAAAAATTCTGAAAAAACGATTGTTATCTGGGAGACGCAACCCAGTTGCACTGCAATATCGCAACAGCGAAACATCACCATAGCAGACAGCAGACATGAAGGTTATCTTTAGCTTTTTGACCCACTATGAACTTACTGTCTGATTTCGAATTTTCCATTGGGCAAATTGTATTGGCGACAAATTTTCCGCTCTGTCGTGGCGCCGATCCGATCCCGGCCTGCCAACACGCGCAAACACAAACGGCGCCCTTTTGAAGGGCGCCGTTTCATTACCCGGCGGAGACCCGCCCGGTACCTATGTATCAATGCACGCTCAGCGGCTCCATATCATGCTGGCGCACGGTTGCCAGTGCCAGATCGTGGCGCGGCACCAAAGCGAGTGCGGTACCGTCGGCGGCATGGATGGAATAAGCCTGATGCCCGTCATTATGAACCGGCTTCACATAGGCAATGGCGTTCACGCCCAGCACGGCGAAATCCTTCACCGTCATGGCGCGCAGAAATTGGCTGCTCTGTTTCATCTGCCATACTCCTGGCGGCGGATCGCGGAACGAATGCACCGCGACCGCCAGCCCTATCAGGACATTGAAATCCTGAAAATCCGGTTTACATGCCGATCTGCACCGGCAAAACCCGCTCAGACAGTCTTTTCCGGGGAGACGTCGATGGTGCGTGCCCCGTCCGCCATTTCCACCGGGGTGCCGATCTTGATCGTACGCACCTTGGGTTCAGGAATGGGGCGGCGCAGATCGACATGCAACAGGCCGTTATCCAGGTTGCAGCCCACCACCTCGATCCCTTCCGCCAGCACGAAGCTGCGCTGGAACTGACGGGCGGCGATGCCGCGATGCAGGTAGAGCCTGGACTTGTCGTCCGCCTGCTTGCCCCGGATCACCAGTTGGTTATCCTCCATCTGCACCTGCAGATCCTCTGATGTGAAGCCGGCCACGGCCAGCGTAATGCGCAGCCCGTCCTCGGATGTCTGTTCGATATTGTAGGGGGGATAGCCTTCATTGGCGTTCTTGGCGATCCGGTCGAGCGTGCGCTCGAACTGGTCGAAGCCCAGCAGGAAGGGGCTGTTGAACAGGGAAAGGCGGGTCGTCACGGCACTGTCTCCTCAACAAGAGCGAGTTGGCACGGCACCGGGCGGACGAGAGGGGCACGACCGGTGCGAAGCCTGGAAGGCACGGCCCGCACCGGCACCATACCTTCTCAGCTTTGCTTACATGGGTATTGCGCGCGCGCCGTCAAGGCAAGGGGGATGCGGGTCTTCCAGGCGCCCCTTAAACACGGTGACCGCATAATGGGGTGAGGCTATCCCCTGTCGGATGACGCAATCCCCAGAATCTGTGGATAAGTCTGTGAACACGGAATGATTCGACCGCAGCAGGCCTGAAGCCCTCCGGGGGAGCCTAATTTTTGGGCATTTTTGCTGCAAGTGAGAATTTCATCAATGTTCCTCACGCCGGGGCGCGCACCAGCCGCACCCGAGGCCCCAAGCCTGCGTCGGTCAGTCCCAGCAGCAGCACACCCGCACCGGTAAGGGTCTGCACCAGTTGTGTCGCCGCGGTGCTGTTTTTCGTCTCCGTGGGCCTGCTGCCCCAGGAAGGCAAGGACTTGGTGTTGGTGGGCGCCATCCTGTCCATCCTGCTGAACCCTGTGATGTTCACCCAGGGGGCTGAGGTGATTATCGGCAATGCCGTAATGGCCGAATGGCAGCGCCCGGCGCATGAGGGATAAGCGAAATCTGCCTCGATCGGTCACGATCAAGGGAGATTGGCATCAGAACAGATCGTCGATCTCGCTCTGGTCCATGGTGGCTTCGGGATTGCTGTCGGAGATGGAGGCATGGACAATGGCGCTGCCGCGATCGACCAGCGCCTGCAGACGCTGCCAGTAATCAGCAGCCGTGAAACCCAGCATTACCGGATCATCCCGCATCGGCGACAAGGTGGCAACCGCTTCCACGATCAGGCTGTTCATCTCGTTCACCGTTTCATCGAACGGTTCACGATATTCCGGCGGCACATGGTCGTAGGCATCAATGGCCAGTGGCGCGAAGGCCAGGCCGGACGTCTCAAAATGCTGCTTGTAGGTGCGTGGGGTCCAGGCCACGATCTCATCCAGCATGTCCGGCATATCGCCGACCATGGACAAGAGCATGATCACTTCATTGAAATGATTGAAATAGTCTGTCGATAACAGGGTTCTGTCATCGATGGTCGTGTTACGGACGAGGAGACGATATTGATCAAGCATGGCGGCATCTTGCATAGCCCGTTACCCATACCATAATGTTTTGTCGCATCATCGCTAAAATTGCATTTAAACAGCGACGATTACCGTTGCAAAAGGATAGCCGGTTTCCGATCCGGCGCACCAGCCAGACGCAGCACCTGTTCGGGCGCCAGCCCCTCCGACCTCAACGCCCGGATGGCCTTGGCCCCGTCCCTTTTTGACAGGCGCTGCCCCTGTTCGTTCACCAGTAGAGGATGATGGTGATATTCCGGCACCGGCAGGTCCAGTAGCGCCTGTATCAACCGGTGGATATGTGTGGCGTGGAAAAGATCCTCACCGCGCGTGACCAGGGTGACACCCTGAAGGGCATCATCCACCGTCACCGCCAGATGATAGGATGTGCGCACATCGCGCCGCGCCAGCACCACATCACCCAGCAAGGCGGGATCGGCGGCGATGACGCCCCGCCCCCGGTCATGCCATAAAAGGGGGCCGGTCAGGGTCAGCGCCTTTGCCACATCCAGGCGGATGGCATGCGGCTCCCCGGCGGCAATGCGATCGGCAGCCAGGTTTCTGTCCAGGTGGCGACAGATGCCCGGATAAAGCGGCCCGTCCGGCCCGGTCGCCGCCAGATGCGGGGCAGCCCCGGCACGGGCAATCTCGTCAGCGATATCCTTGCGCGAGCAAAAACAGGGATATGTGGCACCCAGTACTGCCAACCGGGTCAGGGCGGCGGCATAATCCTCCATATGGTCAGACTGGCGGCGCACCGGGATCGGCCAGGAAAGCCCCAACCAGGCCAGATCCGCCATCAAGGCGTGCTCATATTCCGGGCGGCAGCGGTTGGGGTCGATATCCTCCACCCGCAGCAAAAACCGCCCGCCTTCCACCTGCGCAGCATTCCAGGCAAACAGGGCCGAATGGGCGTGACCCAGATGCAGATGGCCGGTGGGACTGGGGGCAAAGCGGGTAACAGGGCCGGGCATGGCGGGGATATCGACAGTCGGGGGGAATGGCATTTCGTCGCTACACCCAACCGGCTCCCATGGCAAGCGGGGCATCCATCCCCATCCGAAAGCGATAAAAGCCCAAGGGGTGGCGGTTTACACTGACAATAACCACCAGCCCTTGAGTGGCATTTTCGTTTCAACCCCATGACAATTACGAATGGGTGGTGCGGCGCGGGTTGTCAGAAGGGGTCGCCCCGTTATATGTAATCATCACGTTCCAGCCGGCCTTCGACCCCGAAAGCGGCGCCCCGTTCCCATAACGGGCGGCGCGGAATGGGCACTTGGGGGCGGCTGGTCCTTTTTCGGAACGGCAGAGGGGGTGGAAATTGTCACCACCTTTTGATGGTTGTCCGGCGTTGGTGCTGAATGCGGATTTCCGTCCGCTAAGTTACTTTCCTTTGTCGCTCTGGTCGTGGCAGGAGGCGGTGAAAGCCGTCTTTCTCGATCGGGTGAATATTGTCTCGCATTATGACCGGACGGTGCATTCGCAGCAGCTTTCCATGCGGCTGCCCAGCGTGATCAGCCTGAAGGAATATGTGCCATCCAACCGGCGACCGGCCTTCACACGCTTCAACGTGTTCCTGCGGGACCGTTTCACCTGCCAATATTGCGGCAATCCGTTCCCCACCCATGAACTGACCTTCGATCATGTGATCCCGCGCTGTCGGGGCGGGCGCACCAGTTGGGACAATGTCGTCACCTCCTGCTCTGCCTGCAATCTGGCCAAGGGCAGCCGGCTGCCGCACCAGTGCGGCATGCATCCGCGCCAGCCCGCCTTTGCCCCCACCGTGTTCGAATTGCAGGAAAATGGCCGGCATTTCCCCCCCACCTTCCTGCATTCCAGTTGGCGCGATTTCCTGATCTATGGGCAGAAAACCGAACCGGCGGATCTGCAGACAGCGGCGGCGGAAGAGGACGGGCACGGCTTCCCAAGCAGCATGACAAGCGCCCAATATTGGGGCGCGGAGTTGGACCAGGGATAAGGGTGGCCCACGCGGGCCACCTGCTTTTTATTCACAGCCGCGTGAATGCCGGTTGGCTTGCAGGCACAGTCTTCTCGCCTCTGGAGGGCAGAAGGATTCCCGGTATGGGGAAGTCGAGTTTAAATTGATCCCGACATATTCTTCCATAATTTACAGAAAATCGGTATAAATTCAGGCGATCTGCCTGAAAAATTGCCTGAAAATCCGGCAATTTTAGCAAAAATGCATTACTCGGACACATGATGTCCACCCTGCGGATAGTCTTCGCATCAGTCCTGACCATTTTCCGCCGGTTGGATAACAATTTTGTCATCCAACCGGGCATCGTGCCTATGGGTTGGCCGCTCTTATTCATGGAGAACATGCCATGAAGTTTTGCGCGACGATCCGGCGGCGTAGCCCCAGCAGGGGCATTCCCGACTGCCGACGGCTCACCGACATTCTGGGGACAGGCTGAATATCGCCTCTGGCCCGCCTTTCAGCGCCCCTCATCATTGTTAAGGATTCCCGCGTCATGGCTTTCCCCCGCGCCTTGTCGCGGTCGCTGCTGCTTGCGACCGCACTGACCAGTATTGCCTGCCCTGCCCTGGCCCAGAATGCGGAACCACACAGTGGCGGCCCGATGCTGGACGAGATCATCGTCACCGCGCAGCGGCGGGAAACCAGCCTGCAGACCACTCCCATCGCCGTGACGGCCCTGACTGCCGACGCCCTGGCCGACCAGCAGATCGGCAGCGCGGAAGACCTGACCAGTGTGGTGCCCAATCTGGTGCTGATGCCGGTGACGGCCAGCCGTTCCACCCTGCAGGTGGGCTTGCGCGGCGGATCGGAACAGTCGGGCGGGCTGGTGACGTCGGAATCCGCCGTCGCCTTTTACGTCGATGACGTTTATCGCGGGCGTCTGGCCGGATCGAACCTTGAACTGTCGGATATCGAACGGATTGAGGTTCTGCGCGGCCCCCAGGGCACGCTCTATGGCCGCAACGCCTTTTCCGGCGCGATCAAGGTGGTCACCCGCACACCGGGTGAAAAGCAATGGGCTGAGGCATCGGTGGGCGTCGGCTCCTACGACCAGCGCAAGGCCAGCGCCTCCATCGGCGGCGATGTGGTCGAAGGGGCCCTGGGTGCCTCCCTCTCCGTCCTTTATAATGACCAGGATGGGTATGTTCACAATCAGGCGCTGGACAAGGATGTGTTCGGCCAGCGCAATCTGGCCCTGCGCGGCAAGCTGCATTTCTATGGCAGCGACTGGCTGAAAGCGACGCTGACCGTCAGCCGCACCCAGGATGATAATGATGGCCCGGCCAACCTGATCCCCGTCGGCTGGACCCGCACCTATCCCACGCTGTCGGCCAACCATGTCACCACGGCGGATGCCCGCCCGCTGGCCGGTGACGCCTATACCACCCTGTCGCCGGTGGAACCCGACGGCTACACCGACCAGACCGCCGTATCGCTGGATGTCAGCGCCGAGTTGGGTGAGATGACCTTGCGGTCCATCACCGCCTTCGTGCGCACCGATGACGGTTTCCTGTTCGACATGTCGGGCGGCATCCAGAACAGCGACGGCACCTATCGCGCCAATGGTCTGGTGCGCGATGCCAACAGCGACACCAACCAGTACAGCCAGGAACTTCAGTTACAGGGTAACAGTCTGGGCGGCGACCTGACCTGGATCACCGGCCTTTATTATTTCCGGGAAGAGAACAAGCAGACCTTCAACGATGTGCTGGTGCTGGGGCAATATTTCTCCCTGCCCGTGCTGCCACAGACCATCGACAGCACGACAAATTCCTATGCCGCCTTCGCCCAGGCCAGCTATCAGCTGAATGAGCGCCTGTCCGTCACCGGCGGGCTGCGCTATACGCGCGATGAAAAGGAATTGAAGGGCAGCATCCAGAACCGGCTGCCGCTCAGCGCCGGGCCGGATGTGGCCCTCGTGTCGCTCTACCGCGATCCGTCCTTCAGTTCCTGGACACCCAAGGCGGGGCTGGATTTCAAGATCGCCGATGACGTGTTCAGCTATCTCTCCGTCTCCCGCGGGTTCAAGGCCGGCGGCTTCAATGGGCTGGCCGTGGCCAACCCGGCGGTCTTCGGCACGGTCTATAATCCGCAGACCGTCTGGGCCTATGAGGCGGGGTTGAAGGCCACCATGCTGGATGGAAGGCTGCGCACCAACCTGTCCGTCTATCGCAACGATCTTTCAGAGCTGCAGCAAACCGTCCAGATCGGGGCCGGTTCCTATGCTGTGGCCAATATCGGCGATGCCCGACTGTACGGGGCCGAACTGGAAGTCACCTTCATGCCGGTGGAAGGGCTGAACCTGTTCGCCAATCTGGGTGTGATGGACGACAAATACACCTCGCTGGACCCGTTGTCCGATGCGGCGGTGGCGGGTGCCAAACACCTGCCGCTGGTATCGCCCTGGACCGTGCAGGCGGGCTTTACCTATGACACGCCGCGTTTCTGGCAGGACCGGGTGAAGCTGCGCCTGTCTTCCAACTACCAGCATCAGGCGGATTATTATTCCACCGTCGCCAACCTGCTGGAATCGAAGATGCCGGGCCTGATCAATGCCTCCATCGCCCTGCTGGATGGGGAAGAGGGCTGGAACATCACGTTCGGCGGCAAGAACCTGACCAACAAGACCTACTTCACCACCGCCCCCACCAGTTCGGCCATCGCCGTGGCCGAACCCCGGACCTGGAGCCTGACAGCGGGGTATAAGTTCTAAGGAGAGCACGAAAGGGGGACCGCCATCGCAGCCCCCCTTGCCTTTACCGGAACAGCCAGACGATTACCGCCGTCAGAGCCAGCAGGGCGACGGCCTGTACCCGGTAATTTTGCCAGAGCGGCCGGCCAGCCAGCGATTTCGACTCGGCATCATAATCAGCGCGCGTCCACATCAGGGTCGCCGTCTTCTCCGCCGGCGGCGGGGCGGTGACCAAGCTGGCCAAGATCAAAGCGGCCAGCGAGATGGCAAACAGCAGCGTCGCCGCCAGCAGGAAATGCAGCTGGATGCTGTGCGCGATCTGCACCCCATGGAACAGCCAGCCGCCAGCCACCAGCCCCACCAGCACCCCGGCGCGCGCGCCGGCCACATTGGCCCGGCGCCAGAAAATGCCGGCCAGGAACAGGGCCACCACCGGCGGCACCGCATAGGCCAGCACGGCCTGGAGATATTGCCACAGCGTATCGGTCAGGTTTTCCACCACCGGCACCCAGGCCACAGCCAGCACCATGAAGACGAGCGTAGTGATTCGCCCGATTCGCACCAGCGACGCCTGGGAGACATCGGGGTTGAAGCGGCGCACGAAATCCATCGTCACCAGGGTGGAGGCAGAATTGAAGGTGCTGGCGATGGACGACATGATGGCGGCCAGGAAACCCGCCACCACCAGCCCGATCACCCCCACCGGCAGCAGGTCGAAAATCAGCGTCGGATAGACCAGATCCGGGCGTTCCAGATGCGGATAGATCAGGATGGCGGCACTGCCCGGCAACACCATCAAGAACAGCACCGGCAGTTTCAGCAA
>Ga0209373_10002047_pt1 | contig 21312 bp, 16 predicted proteins | sample Higcelweek5metaG_FD_187173 | JGI IMG/M metagenome (GOLD analysis project Ga0209373, IMG submission 187173) | Freshwater pond sediment microbial communities from the University of Edinburgh, under environmental carbon perturbations - High... | ecosystem: Environmental > Aquatic > Freshwater >... | reverse complement strand
GGTCGGCGCAGGCGCGGTCCACGGCGAAGCCCCCGCATTGCTGGACGGCCTGCCGGTCTGGGTGAAGGCCGGGTCAGTCTTCTTTGCCGTTGCCGCAGTCATCATCATGGGACGCTTTATCGTGGTTCCTTTTCTCCGCATCATCACCAGGGCCAGCGTTCGCGAGCTCTCCGTCGCTGCAGCGCTGCTGATCATTGTCTCGATTGCCTTCCTGATGAAGCTGGTTGGCCTGAGCCCTGCGCTGGGTGCCTTCCTTGCCGGCGTACTGCTTGCCAACAGCGAATTCCGCCATGAACTGGAAAGCGACATCGAGCCGTTCAAGGGGCTGCTGCTCGGCCTCTTCTTCATCGCGGTGGGGGCGTCCATTAACTTCAGACTGCTGTACGACAGCCCGGGAACCATCCTTTCGCTGGTGCTGGGAATCATTGTTCTCAAGGCTGCGGTGCTGTTGGCAGCGGGCAAGCTGTTCCGGCTTTCCTTCGATCAGAACAGCATCTTCGCCCTCGGCCTGTCCCAGGTGGGGGAGTTTGCCTTTGTCCTCTTCGCCTTTATCAATCGGCTGGGGATCATCGGCAGCAACTGGACCGATACGCTGATGGCCGTCACCGCCATCAGCATGACCATGACCCCACTGCTGCTACTGATGAACGAGCGACTGGTCCTGCCACGGTTCGGTATTCGTGAACAGGTGGAAAAGGAAGCGGATATCATCGATACGGAGCATCCGGTCATTATCGCCGGGTTCAGCTCCTTCGGCAGCACCCTGGGGCGTTTTCTTCGGGCCAACGGCATGCAGGCGACCATCCTGGACAATGACTCAGATCAGGTGGACCTGTTGCGCAAGATGGGATTCAAGGTCTTTTACGGCGATGCAACCCGCCTGGACATCCTCCACTCGGCGGGGGCAGACAGCGCCCGCATTCTGTTCATCGCCATAGACAGCCCCTCAACCGTCAGCAAGCTGGTCGAAACGGTGAAAAAGCACTTCCCCAAGCTGCAGATCATGGCCCGTGCCGGCAACAACCTTGATGCCCACGAACTGCTCGATCTCGGGGTAAACCATATCTATCGGGGGTTTCTCGACACATCCGTACGGGCGGGTGTTGATGTTCTGACGAATCTCGGGCACCGGCGGTACAGTGCGACCCGGGCTGGCCAGAACTTCATGAAGTACGATGAAGCCGCAATGCATCAGCTTGCTCCCCATCGTCATGATACAGGCGATTATATCTCCAATGCCAGAGAACAGATCCGGCTGCAGGAACAGCTGCTGGCCAGCGACCGCACCAGCAGCCATAGTCAGAATGACCATGCTTGGGACACGACCGGGCCGGTGCCGACAGCAGAGGAGAGTGGGCTCCATCAAAGCAGTTCAGAGAAAGGCGTTTAAGAGAGACTGGACTGATAAGGGGATAGAGCATGAAAGAGCAGTCGGGAGGGTTAAGGTAGAGTAACTATTCCCCGCCGGAGGCAGTGGTACCCTCAAAAACACCGGAGGAATTATGACCATCATAAATATGAAACAAATCTTCCTGATACCGGTGCTACTGCTTTTAAGCGGCTGTATAGCAACCCTTCCGAAAATGGCGGAGCCACCTGCCGGTTCATATCGTGTATCCACAAACACAACCTACAATCTATCTGACCGCACATTTATCTTGCACGTTCCTCCCAATTATACTTCCAAAACTCCATTGCCGCTTGTTGTCGTTCTCCACGGGGCTTTTAGTACCGGGAGTCAAACAGAGAGCGAAACTGGCTTCAGCGTATTAGCAGATAGCGAACGATTCCTGGTTGCGTATCCAGAAGGTATCGGGATATTTGGTTTGTTCCAACACTGGAATGCCGGTCACTGCTGCGGTAAGGCAGCCGACAATCAGGTTGATGACATCAGTTTTGTTGCAGAAGTCATTGACACAGTCCGCCTGAAACTTGCGGTTGATCCTGCCCGTATATACATGGCCGGGATGTCTAACGGCGGTATGCTGACCTATCGCTTCGCCACAGAACGAACCGGCAATCTGGCTGCAGCTGCCGTGGTATGCGCAACTATCGGCAGCACTAAAGTCAATGAAACTGAACCGTGGCGATTGCAACAACCCCAAAAGGCATTGCCAATCATCGGTTTTCAGGGTCTTGACGACAAGACCATGCCATTTAAGACTGTATCGACTGTTAGTCAGGATAAACCCCGTTTTCTACCAACAACTGATGCAATTGAATTTTGGCAAAACTCGAATGGCTGTGAAGCTGCTCCAGCGAAATCAATCGCCAACAATGGATCAGTACAACACCTGACATGGAAAAATTGTCAGGAGGGGAGTTCTCTGGAGTTCGTTCTGCTTGAAGGATGGGGACATCAATGGCCCGCTCCGTTTTTTACCAACCAGCTTGCTGCGGATCATCCCCTGAGGGGGTTCGATGCTACGAAGCAGATATGGGATTTTTTCATGCGTTTCCATCGTTCTGGGCCATAGCAGCGAGAGAGTACCTCGTTTTAAGCTCTGCCATACGGCTTGCTGATTGAGCCGACTCTATCTTCACTGGCTATCCATGAGTTTCCTGTTTCACCTCCGCCGCGTTGAACTGGCTGCGGATCTCTTCCATGCGACTGCGGTTTTTCCCAAGGTCAGAATACCCCAATCGCGAAGCGGATCGGACATGTATGACCCGACCAACCCTGTCCAGCAGAAATTCTCCATCGTCAACAAAAAGAGTCGTACGTAACTCGACCCGTACATAGCCCGGCTTCTCTTCGATACTGGTCGTGTCGCTCCGCCGGCCAAGAACCAGCTTCAACCGGTCAAAGGCGGCATCAGGATCACCAGTGAACGTCAACGCTGCAATGCGATGACCACCATCATCCTGGCTGGAAACACAGTTGGGTGAAGAGGGACATCCAGCCAGCCGACCATCCTTTATGCCCAGGTTTTGCGGCTGTTTTCCGGCACACCCAAGCATCCCCAGCAGTCCGATGGTCATAACGATTATTCTCCCGTTACTTGTATGCATGGTTTTTATCCTGATTTCAATGAGATATCAGTATGGTTGAAACCGTAGATCTACAGTTGCATGTATAGCGTAATATGGATAATACTGTCATGAAGTTTTCCAGGGAGACGCCATGTTCTCTTGCTCACCACCTTGCTGCTGCAGTTGCGGCATATCCGCAGTGGAGAAAATCTTCATAAACTGTTTTCCCGAAAGGTATCCCCATGACAGATTCAATAATGATCGGTGTCAGCTCCTGCCTGTTGGGAGAACATGTCCGTTACGACGGCGGCCATAAACATGATCGTTACATTACCGATACCTTGGGACAGTACTTCAGCTTCCTGCCGGTCTGCCCCGAGGTTGGCTGCGGACTGCCGATTCCCCGGGAGTCCATGCGCCTGGAAGGGGATCCGGCCAACCCCCGGTTGATCAACGGCAAAAGCCGTATGGATCAGACCGACCGGATGCTTGCGTTCTGTACCGTCAAGGTAAAAGAACTGGAAGGTGCGGACCTCTGCGGTTTCATCTTCAAAAAAGATTCTCCCAGTTCAGGCCTGTTCCGGGTCAAGGTTTATAACAATGGTGCTGCAGCCAAAAGTGGCAGCGGCCTGTTCGCTGCAGCGATGGCCCGCAACTTTCCGCTGCTGCCGATGGAGGAAGAGGGGCGCCTGAATGACCCGCACCTTCGGGAAAACTTCATCGAACGGGTCTTCAGCTATCGTCGCTGGAAAGACTTTCTGGGTTCCTCTCCCACGCTGGGGAAGCTGGTGGAGTTTCATACCGCCCATAAACTACTGATGATGGCCCATAGCCCCGAGGCCTATCGCAGCATGGGAGCACTGGTAGCCCATGGCAAGGAACTGCCGCTACCCGACCTGTTCATTCGTTACGAAGCGTTGTTCATGAAAGGGTTGACCCTGCACGCTTCGACCAAGAAGAACACCAACGTCCTGCAGCATATGATGGGCTATTTCAAGAAGCAGCTTTCCACAGAGGAAAAAGCAGAACTATTGGAAGTGATCGGTCAGTATCATGACCACCTGGCTCCCCTGCTTGTGCCGTTGACGCTGCTCAGGCATTATGTTCGAAAATACGACCAGCAGTATCTGCAGGGGCAGGTCTACCTGTCTCCACATCCGGCGCAATTGATGCTGCGTAATCATGTCTGAGGAGACGGACGCACTCACCCCCCATGGAAACATCCGTTGAGATACAGGCTCCGGCGTCTGCTGCCTGGCAGCTGCTGACCGACACGTCACGATGGCCGCAGTGGGGACCATCGGTCTCCCGCGTTGAGTCAGCTGAACAGTTCATCGCCCCCGGCAGCAGCGGTCGTGTAAAGACGTTCATCGGCGTCTGGCTACCGTTCCGGATCACGGAATTTGTTGCCGGACAACGCTGGGGGTGGGAGGTAGCCGGAATTCCAGCCACCGGTCACCGGGTTCAGCCGCTGAGACCTGACCGCTGCCGGGTGACCTTCGAGGTGCCCCTGCTGGCAACCCCGTACCTGGCTGTCTGTAGGCTAGCAGCAGCAAGGATCAGGAACATTCTGGAACAGGAGCAGCACCGCCCATGAACACCACCGTAGAAAGCACAGATATACTCAGGGAACTTTGCACCGGCCAGCCTTTGGCCGTACTGGCCACTGACGCCGGGAGTGGACCGTATACCAGCCTGGTGGCGGTTGCCATCAGTTCTGACCTGCACCAGCTCTATTTCGCCACACTCCGGGCTACCCGTAAATGGGCCAATCTGACAGGCAACCATCACGTATCCCTGCTGATTGACAACCGCAGTAATCAGGTAACCGATTTCAGCCGGGCGGCAGCCGCCACGGTCATCGGGACTGCCGAAGAATTGAGCGGGGCTGAGTTGGAGACCGGGCTGGCGATCTTTCTGAACCGGCACCCGCACCTGGCCGAGTTCACTGCCTCGCCGAGCTGCGCCCTGTTCCGGGTGCAGATTACGAGCATCTACCTGGTGACCCGTTTTCAGAACGTCATGGAATTCCACTTTTCACCATGAAAATCATCTGTACCTGGTGCCACACCAGACACCAGCTTTAAGGAGAGTCTATGGACCTGAAAAATACCCGTACGGTCATCCTGAACACCGGCACTCCCGAGCAGAAACGGCAGGAGATCCGTGACTACTTTCATGCCACCTTTGACATAGATGAAAAACTGTACGAGACACTCAGGTATGACAGCAGTTTTTATCTGCGGGCCGACCGGCTGCGACACCCGCTAATTTTCTACTACGGTCATACCGCCACCTTTTTCATCAACAAGTTGATTATCAGCAGGGTAATCAGCCAGAGAATCAACCCGGCCTATGAATCGATGTTTGCCGTAGGTGTGGATGAGATGTCCTGGGATGATCTGAATGAATCCCATTACGACTGGCCAACTCCGCAGGCTGTCAAGGCCTACCGGGATCAGGTGCGGACTGTGGTGGGTCAATTGATTGCCACCCTGCCGCTGACCCTGCCGATAACCTGGGAATCGCCCTGGTGGGCAATCATAATGGGTATCGAGCATGAACGGATTCATCTGGAAACGTCTTCAGTACTGATCCGTCAGTTACCGCTGGATCAAGTGCAGCAGCTGCCATTCTGGCCGGTCTGTCCGGAATCCGGTGAACCGCCTGCCAACAGTCTGCTGCCGGTTTCCGCTGGCACCGTCCGGTTGGGCAAACCCAAAGACCATCCTCTGTATGGATGGGACAATGAGTACGGCACCCATCTGGCTGATGTTCCGGAATTCAAGGCATCCTGTCTGCTGGTGTCCAACCGTGAGTATCTTGCATTTGTAGAGGCTGGCGGCTATGCCGATCCTCAGTGGTGGAGCGAGGAAGGCTGGAACTGGCAACAGTTCAAACAGGCTGAATATCCCCTGTTCTGGATTAAGGCTGCTGATGGCTGGAAGCTCCGTACCATGGCTTCCGAGATACCACTTCCCTGGAACTGGCCGGTGGAGGTCAATTATCTGGAGGCCAAGGCTTTTTGCAGCTGGAAGGCAGCACAGACCGGCCTGGCGATCCGTTTGCCCAGCGAAGATGAATGGTACCGGCTGTACGACAGCTGCAGCCTGCCGGATCAGCCATACTGGGATGCAGCACCGGGCAACATCAATCTTGAACACTGGTGCTCCTCCTGCCCGGTTGATCGTTTCAGCAACGGTGATTTCTTTGACGTGATTGGCAATGTCTGGCAGTGGACCGAAACACCGATCTACCCGTTCCATGGCTTTGAGGTGCATCCCTGGTATGATGATTTTTCAACCCCCACCTTTGACACCCGCCACAACCTTATCAAAGGGGGTTCCTGGATTTCCACCGGTAATGAGGCCACCCGTGATGCCCGTTATGCCTTCCGCCGGCATTTCTTCCAGCATGCCGGATTCCGTTATGTTGCCAGCTCTGCTCCGGTTGTGCTGCATGATAACCAGTATGAGCAGGATGCCCTGGCAGCCCAGTACTGTCATGCCCACTATGGACCGGAGCAGTTTGGCGTACCCAACTTTCCGCAGCGTTGTGCAGAGATCTGCCTTGATGCACTACAGGGACGCAGGATGGAGCATGCCCTGGACCTGGGTTGCAGTGTCGGACGAGCCAGTTTTGAACTGGCAAAGGGTGGTTTCAGACAGGTAACCGGCCTGGACTTCTCCACCCGTTTCTTCAGACTTGCAGCCAGAATGCAAGAGCAAGGCAGCCTGCGCTATGCCCTGCCTGAAGAAGGGGAGATCGCCTCCTTCCATGAGGTTGTTCTTTCAGATTTCGGGCTTGAACAGCTGCGGGACCTGGTACAGTTCTTCCAGGCTGATGCCTGCAACCTGCCTGAGAAATTCTGCGGCTATGATCTGGTACTGGCTGCCAATCTGATTGACCGACTCTACTCTCCACGCCGTTTCCTGAGTACCATCCACCAGCGGATAAATCCTGGCGGCCTGCTGGTGATAGCCTCACCCTATACCTGGCAGGAACAGTTTACGAAAAAAGAAGAGTGGCTGGGTGGCTACCGTGAGGCAGGGGAACCGGTCTGGGGACTGGATGGCCTGAAGGCTGCGCTTTCACCGCAGTTCCGTCTGGTTGGTGAGCCGCAGGAGATCCCGTTTGTGATCAGGGAGACACGCCGCAAGTTTCAGCACAGCAGTGCCGAGTTGACGATATGGGAGTTGCGCTGATGCCTGATTTTGACACCCTGATAGATCGCCGCAACACGGCCAGTGAAAAGTGGGACCGCTATGGAGATCGGGACATCATACCGCTCTGGGTGGCGGATATGGATTTTCGCTCACCACCGGCAGTGATTGAAGCGCTGCACCAGCGGGTTGCACATGGGATATTCGGCTACAGCGGGCCACCGAAAGAACTGGTGGAAACCGTCATAGCCATGCTGTTCAGGGAGTATGGCTGGCAGGTTGACCCGGCCTGGCTGGTCTGGCTGCCAGGTCTGGTCTGTGGTCTGAACGTGGCTTGCCGGGCAGTGGGACAGACCGGCGATGCCGTGGCAGCCTTCACTCCGGTCTACCCCCCTTTTTTAACAGCACCCGGGTTGGCTGATCGTCAGCTTGTCACCGCTCCGCTGGTTGAACAGCAGGGCCACTGGGTCATGGACCTGGATGCCCTGGAACAGGCTATTACTGACCACACCCGTCTGCTCATGCTCTGCAGCCCCCATAATCCGGTGGGTCGGATCTGGAGTCGTGAAGAACAGCTTACCCTGGCCGAACTGGTTGAGCGCCATAACCTGATTGTCTGTTCTGATGAGATCCATAGCGGTCTGCTGCTTGATGCTGAAAAACAGCATATCCCGTTTGCCACCCTTGCACCGGAACTGGCCCGTCGCACCATTACCCTGCAGGCCCCCAGCAAGACCTATAACATCCCCGGTCTGGGCTGTTCCTTTGCCATCATTCCTGATGGGCAGCTCCGCACGGCATTTCGGGGCGTCATGTCCGGCATTGTCCCCCATCTGAATCTGCTGGGCTACAGTGCAACCCTGGCTGCCTACCGGGATGGCGAGCAGTGGCGACAGGCGCTGCTGTCATATCTACGTGAGAACAGGGATCTGGTACTGGAATCGCTGGCTGAAATGCCTGGATTGAAGACCTGGCCGGTGGAGGCCACCTATCTGGCCTGGATTGATGCCCGATCACTGCAGACAGATGATCCAGCCGGTTTCTTTGAACTGGCCGGTGTTGGATTATCTGATGGTGCACCGTTTGGTGCGCCCGGATTTTTGCGGTTGAATTTTGGGTGCCCGCGTGTTCTGTTGAAGCAAGCGTTGACGAGGATGAGAATGGTCTGCTGATACCCACAATGCATTCAAATTAGCAATGCCACTGACTGATATTATCGATATTATGCATTTGACTTACCGAGCCCCCACTTTTATGTTCGGTCTCCATTATTTCAATTGAGGGAGAACCGTACATGAGCGCATTTGAAGTGAAATCCGATCCCCAACTATGGGAACGACTGGGCATGGATGTCCCCCGTTTTTCCGGTATGCCAGCCATGTTGACCCAGGCCTATACCAACATCTTCCTCTCCCAGAAGAACCGACCAGCAAAGATGGCCTATTTTGACGGCATGGTGGAGAACATCCACACAGGCCGTATTCATGAGTTAATGGCTGCCAAGGATGCAGGTAAGCCGGTAATCGGCACCTTCTGCGTTTACATCCCTGAAGAGGTGGTGGTGGCTGCTGGCGGTGTCTGTGTCGGGCTGTGTGGCGGTGCCCAGGGTTCCATTGCTGATGCAGAGAAGGTGCTGCCCCGCAATATCTGCCCCATGGTCAAGTCAGCCTTTGGTTTCAAGGTGGGCAAGATCTGCCCTTATTTTCAGGCCGTTGATTTTGTCTATGGTGAAACCACCTGCGATGCCAAGAAAAAGACCTGGGAACTGCTGGACGAGTACGTGCCGACCCATGTGATGGAGATCCCGCAGATGAAGCGGGAAAAGGATAAGGCGCTCTGGCTGGATGAGGTCAAGGAGTTCAAGGTTGCGGTGGACAAGATCACCGGTACGGAAACCGGCTTTGATGAACTTTCCCGGGCGATTGTTACCATTAATGCCAAACGCAAGGCACTGCAACGCCTGAACAAGCTGCGTCACCACAATCCATCCCCCATCAGCGGCAAGGATATGCTGTTGATCGAGCAGATCGCTTTTTACGATGAACCAAACCGTTTTGTGGAAAACGTCAATGCCCTGTGCGATGAGCTTGATGAACGGATCAAGCAGGGTGTTGCAGTTGCTCCGGCTTCAACGCCACGGATCATGGTCTCCGGCACCCCAATGGCGTTGCCTAACTGGAAATTGCACAACATCATCGAGACCTCCGGCGCAGTGGTGGTCAATGAGGAAAGCTGTATCGGCACCCGTTATTACAAGGATCTGATTGACGAAAGCTCCACCACCATGGAGCAACAGCTTGAGCGGCTGACTGAACGGTACATGAAGATTGACTGCTCCTGTTTTACCCCCAACACCGAACGGATTGACCAGGTGCTGAAAGAATATGAGGAGTCAGGGGCACAGGGGATTATTGACTACTGTCTGCAGTTCTGCCACACCTACAACATTGAGGCGGTTAAGCTGCGCAAGGCCTGTGAAGAGCGTGGCATCCCGTTCATGGCAATTGAGTCTGATTACTCACCCGATGATGTGGGGCAACTCAAAACACGGGTTGAGGCGTTTATCGAGCAGATCGGGGGCTAGCAGTGAAGGTTGGTATTGATCTTGGTTCCCGCACGATCAAAGTGGTGGCGCTCAAACAGGGCGCCATCAGTTTTCATAGCGTGGTTGAAAGCAGCTTTGAGCCCCATCAACAGGCATTACGGTATCTTGCAGAACACGCACCGGTCCGTGCAGTTGCCACCGGCTACGGACGGCATCTGGTACAGCAACATGCCGAGGTGGATGTTATAACGGAAATCAAGGCCCACGCCATGGGAGCCCGCTTTTTTTTCCCGGCCTGCAGAACCATTCTTGATGTTGGCGGGCAGGACTCAAAAGTAATTTCCCTGAATGAAGCCGGTAAGGTCCAAAACTTTCAGATGAATGACAAATGCGCCGCTGGCACCGGACGTTTTCTGGAGATGATGGCGGTCTCGCTGGGGTATGGTATGGCTGAGTTCAGCGCTGCTGCTGCCGGTGTTGAGCAGGCCACCCCGATTAACAGTATGTGTGCGGTATTTGCTGAGTCTGAGGTGGTTTCCCTTAAAAATAGCGGCATGTCTCCGGCAGAGATAGCACGGGCTGTGCATCTGGCAGTTGCCAACCGCCTGGCCACCATGGTACGCAAGGTAGGGTTTGGTGATCATCTGGTGTTTTCAGGTGGCGTTGCCAACAACAAGGTCATGGTTGCACTGCTTGAACAGGAATTGGGCGTACCGGTGCTGGTGCCGGATCATCCCTCTATTGTTGGTGCCTTGGGAGCAGCACTGCAGGCTGAACTGCTGCATCATGCTCAAACCAATTTGTTGTGATCGTCCGACTTAGCGTTCCCCATGGTGTGATAGATAACAGTATTCTTAAGCCGAGTGGCATTGGTGCTCTGTCTGGAGCAAATCCGAGAAATATAGTGATGCCGAGATATTACAGTGTTTACTTATCGCGCTGTTATCAAGGAAGCGGATTGGCAGCCTCTTGATGGGCCACCTGTATTTTTTAGATATACCGGTGCGGTTTTGGAGTCTGCTTTTAAACCGCTGTACAGCTTGACAGAGAGAATACCTGAGATATCCTTACATGGATAACGAACATGAAGCAGCCCCCTTGTAATCCCTACAGGGTAATTCAATAAACTTTTTTCTAAAAATCTCAAATTATGACCTTCAGAGATGCTGCAACATAATCATTACGGAAAGGGTTTGGCATGAAAAAGAAAGCAATATCAACAAGATATATTCTTACTGTATTGCCGGTGCTTTTTGTTATTCTGACGGTACTCGGCGGTAGCATCTATCTGCTTAACCGGCAGCATGTAATGCGTGAGTTTGAACAACAAGGTTTGCTGGCAACTCAGCAAGTGGCAAATACCTTACAAAACTGGATACAGGATCAGGTACGGATCAGTAAAATGATCAGTCAGGCGCCGGAGGTTGTTGAGGCATGCAGCAATCCGCGTAATCACCAGGCTGCGGCAGCAGCCCAGCGTTACCTGCAATCCATTCATCAACAGTTCCCCTATTACGAAAATCTGCCGCTGGCTGCAAAAATGGCAGATGGCGATTCATTTGAAATTGACGTAAAAGGTGATAAGAAGACCATTAGCAGTGGCAAATTTTTTGTTGATACCGTTGAAGGAAAAACCATCGGCAAGGCTGGTACCCAATTAAGTTATATCCAGGCTGTGTTTGGCGGAAAAGACTACTACATTAGTGAAGTCTATCCGAGCTTGCTGAGGGGGAATCCGATTTTTGTTGTGGCTGTACCGGTTAAAAAAGAGGGAACCGTTGTTGGTGCGGTTATTCTTGCTCCCCAAATGAGTTATTTTACTGATCAATTTGTAAAGAACACCAAACTGGGTGAAACCGGTTATGTTTTTTTCTTTGATGACCGTAAAATCACAATATCCCACCCGAACAAATCACTGATTTTAAACAAAGAGAGTGTTGCACGAGTTGAGCCGATCTTCAGTAAGGTTGTTGCCGGTTTAACTAATTTTAGCGCCACATTTGACGGAGTTGCAAAACGCTATGTTGGAGTAAAAGTTACTATACCGGTTGAACATATAAAGCATCAATGGTACATCTGCGCTGCCAAAGATTCTAGTGAGATATTAGCTAGTTCAAGAAGTTTTGCCTTGGTGTTACTGGTTGCCTCGCTGGTCTCTTTTGTAATAATTGCTGGAACGTTGTATTGGGTGACCGGAGTTGTTGTCGTCCGTCCGCTGGATACGATTCGCAGCGCGCTACACGATATTTCTCAGGGTAATGGTGATCTTACCCGTCGTCTGGATGCCGGTTGCAATGACGAAATTGGTGAATTGGCAGCATTTTTTAACGATTTTGTCGATAAAATTCATCGTATAATTCTGAAAGTAGCTGAAAATGTTGTAACAACCAGAACTGATAGTCGGCATCTGCAACAGTCTTCTGGTGAGATTGCACGTGAGGTTGAAGCAGGTGCAAATCAGGTTTCCGGTATTGCTGCTGCCAGTGAAGAGATGGCAAATACCAGTCATTTGATTGCTGATGGTTGTATGCAGGCTGCAGAAAAGGCTCAACATGCTGCTAATAGTGCCAATCTTGGATTTGAGCTGGTAAAAAGCACTGTGGAAGGCATCCAGCAACGAGGAGACCGCACACGAGAAAATGGAAAAATAGTTTCATCGTTGGGGGATCGTTCCAATCAAATCGGTGCAATTGTGTCTACCATTGAAGATATTGCCGACCAGACCAATTTGCTGGCTCTGAATGCGGCCATAGAAGCAGCACGTGCCGGTGAGATGGGACGTGGCTTTGCTGTGGTCGCTGATGAGGTGCGGGCCTTGGCCGAGCGTACTACCAAGGCCACCAAAGAGATCAGCGAGATGATTCGTGCCATTCAGAATGAAACCAGACAGGCAATTGTCTCTATGGAAGAAGGAGTAAAGGGAACTGAAAAGGGAGCGGCTGAAGCAAATCGACTGGAGGCAGCATTGCTAGATATCCTTGAACAGATTAGTAATGTGACCCAGCAAGTCAGCCAGATTGCCTCCGTGGCAGAACAGCAGACCACCGCCACTACTGGCATCAAAAATAATATTAGCACCGTTTCAACCGTTATTGACTATACCGCAAGAGGGGCATCAGACACTTCGGCTGCTGCCGGTAAACTAGCTGAAAATGCGGATGAGTTACAACGTCTGATCGGGCAGTTCAAGCTGTAGATGGCAACAACAATATTTATGCAGTCTTTGGGACTCGGAAAATCGCAAAAAGAGGTTTTTAATTTTACAGACAAGATTGCACCCTTACATGACTTGACACTCAGTTGACATGAGGTACTCTTGAAACGGTAACACACACGGAGCAGACAATATGACATCTGCGACATACGATACCGTTTCAAGAGCTTTATGGTCTCGATCAATCTTCCTCGGGCTTGCGGTATTTTTTAGTACTCTGCTGCTGACCGGCTGTAATCAACAAGCTGCAGAAAAACCTCTACAGTATAGTAAGACCCCAACGGTTGCCTCACGACCGGTCTACCGCTTTGCGGTTCATCCCCTGCACAATCCAAAAAAACTTGCAGAGGCCTACCAGCCACTGATTGCATTCTTAAATGCCAGCATCCCGGAAGCACAGTTTGAGTTGGAAGCCTCCAGGGATTACCAGGCCTATGAAGATAAATACCGTTCAGGGGGACCCGAATTTCTACTGCCCAACCCCTGGCAGACAATTGAGGCGATGCATGCCGGATACCAGGTTATCGCCATGGCTGGCGATGCGGAAGACTTCAAGGGGATCTTTATTGCACGCAAGGATAGCGCTATTACAAAGCCAACCGACCTCAAGGGCAAGACCGTCAGCTACCCCTCCCACACAGCGCTGGCCGCCTGTATTATGCCGCAGTTTTTCCTGCACCAGCATGGGATTAATGTTAACCGCGACATTACCAACAGCTATGTTGGCTCTCAGGAATCATCCATTATGCACGCCTACCTCGGGCAATCTGCCGTTGGTGTCACCTGGCCGGTTCCCTGGCGTCTGTTCCAGCAGGACCATCCCAAAGAGGCAGCCCAGTTGCATCTGCTCTGGGAAACACCGCATCTGCTGAACAATTCGGTCATGGTCCGTCATGATGTGTCACCGGTTCTCAGACAAAAGGTCCGAACACTGTTGCTTAACCTGTCACAAACAACAGAAGGACGCACAATTCTAAGCACCATGGCCACCGCGCAATTCCATGCTGCTGACAACACCAGCTATCAAAAGGTTCGCGACTATGTTGCGGTCTTTGAAAAACAGGTGCGACCGGTGAAGAAAAAATGACGTTTAACAGACTGACATGGCTGCTGGCAGGCACCTTGCGCCGCCGTATCATTGTCGGTATGACGCTGATTATGGCCCTGCTGATGGGTTTTTTTGTGCTGGAGATGACCCGTCGTCAGGAAGCCGCTGCCCTGAAACAGCATGTATCCCAAGCAACCTCCCTGGCACAAAGCATCACTGCATCATCGGCTGTCTGGGTTGCTTCCCTTGATTATAGCGGACTGCAGGAAATTATTGATGGCCTGGCCCGCTATCCTGATCTTGCCCATGCCATGGTTCTGAACTCCCGTGGTCAGGTACTGGCCCACAGCGATCAAGACCGATTGGGCCTTTATCTGACTGATCTACCCAAAGATCCTGATTTCCAGATTCTTCAGCAAGGTCCTCATCTGGTGGATGTTGTTAATCCGATTCTGCTTGAGGAAAAAATAATTGGCTGGGTACGAATCGGGTTAAGTGGCAAAAGGCTTGAGGCAGAAATTGCAGAAATACATCGTAACGGATTTTACCTTACCCTGATTGCCCTTGTCGTGGTCTTCCTGTTTGCTACTGTTACCGCCAGTTATCTGACCCGTCGGCTTGATCTGATTCAACAAGTCGTTGACCAGATTGAAACAGGTTCTACAGAGGCGCGGGTGCATCTTACCGGTAATGATGAAGCAAGTCGGCTTGGTCTTGCGGTAAACGCCATGTTGGATACGTTGGCTCAACATTCGGAGTCGTTGCAGCAGAGCGAGGAACGCTTCCGTGCGATGATAGAAAATGCTGGCGATGCCATCTACATCCATGACATAAACGGCAGGATACTCAGTGTAAACCAGGTTGGCTGTCATCAAACCGGTTATCCCCTTGATGAACTGTTAGCCTCTTCAGTGTCATTAATAGACAAACATTTTGACCTGCAGGTATTACAAGAAGCTTGGAATCTGGCAAAAACTGATCCTGCCCGATTTCCCATGACCCTGCAAACGGTTCACCTTCGCAAGGATGGCAGCAGCTTCCCGGCAGAGGTGCGACTCAGTCTGCTGCCCACCGATGATGGTTATTTGTTTGTTGCCATGGTTCGCGACATTACGGATCGAAAACATGCTGAACAAGAACTGCTGAGTGCGAAAGCAGCTGCCGAAACTGCCAACATCACCAAAAGTGAGTTTCTGGCAAATATGAGCCACGAGATCCGCACCCCGATGAACGGGGTAATCGGCAATGCGCAACTGCTTCGTTTTACCGCTTTGACGGAAGAGCAGAAACGCTACCTGGAATATATTGAATCCGATGCCAACAACCTGGTTTCAGTGATCAATGATCTGCTTGACATCTCCAAGATTGAGGCAGGTAAGATGGAGCTTGAACAGGCGCCGTTCAGTCTGCACGCCTGCATCAATGATCTGTTGAAGCCAATCATCCCAAGGTTTGAAGCCAAAGGCCTCACCCTTAAGACTGAGATAGACAGCGCACTACCGGATGCTGTATCGGGAGATCAATTGCGTCTTAAACAGATACTGCGCAATCTGATAGGCAATGCAATCAAATTTACGGAGCAGGGGGAAGTCACCGTACAGGCGAGAATGCTTGAACATGTTGAGGGTAAGGTTCTCATACGTTTTAGTGTCGTTGACAGTGGTATCGGAATCAGCCCAGAGGCACTGGGGAGGCTGTTCGCCCCTTTCTGCCAGGCAGATAGTTCTGTTACCCGCAGGTTTGGCGGCACCGGTCTGGGGCTATCTATTTGCAATCGACTGGCAGGTCTGATGGGGGGTACGGTTGCTGTTGAGAGCAAAGAAGGTATGGGCAGCAGCTTCCATGTCACCCTGCCCTTCCAGATCAATCAATCACGGGAGTTTCCAAAAGAAACAGGGCAGCAGATCTGCCCCACTCTGACATGGGAGGGGCCACCGCTTACCATCCTGTTGGTGGATGACAACCGAACCAGTCGGATCATGGCAGCAAACCTGTTGCGGCATTTCGGCCACACGGTACAAACCGCTGAAAATGGAGTAGAGGCACTGGAGCAATGGCATCAAGGCTCGTTCAATTTGATTTTGATGGATGTTCAGATGCCGGTTATGGACGGCGAGGAAGCAACCCGCGTGATCAGAAAAGAAGAAAATGAAATCAAAAAACATACCGCTATTATCGCACTGACCGCCCATGCCCTGGTTGAACAGCGTAATCACTTGCTGTCTTCCGGTTTTGACGGTTATGTTGCAAAGCCATTGGATATTGCAGCACTTCATGCAGAAATGAAGCGGGTTGTGGAACAGACAAGATAACTATGGCAGATATCACTAACAAACGTTTTTTCCGTCACTGGCTCGTTTTTAGCCTTACCATGTTTATGCTTGGTCTGTTGTTGTTTTTGTACCTTTTCAGAGAGTATGAACGGGCAGCCACCCGTGAACAGGAACAACTCCTGAGAAAAGCAGAAATTATCAGTAAAAACACCGCCTGGAACCTGGAATCATTGAATAAACTTTTGCTGAGGTTACAAAAAGACCCTGCCCTGCTATCAAACGACCCTGGCTATAACCAACGTCTTGAAGATCTGGTAAACGCCATGCCCGGCGTTCGTACCATGTTGGCACTGGATTCGCAGGGTATCACCCGTGTTTCCAGCAGAGCTGACCTTTTGGGAAAATGCTTTAATGACCGTGATTACTTTAGAATTTCGCAACAGCATGTTGGCGAGGATCTGCTGTATGTCTCCCCTCCATTCAGAACCATACTGAATACCTACGTCATTACCTTGAGCAGGATTCTGCGTAATACTGACGGCAGTTTTGCCGGAGTTATTGCTGCCTCCCTTGATCCTGATTATTTCAGTACCCTGCTTCAGTCTGTATTGTACGCGCCAGACATGCGTTCCGCTCTGGCCCATTGGGATGGCCTGCTATTTCTTATGGAACCTGGTCACACGGAAGTTATTGGCAAGAACATTGCCGTATCTGGCAGTTTTTTCACCAGACACCGTACAAGCGGCAACAAACAGACCGTGCATGTCGGAACTGTTTATGCCACCGGTAGAAACCAGATGATGGCACAAATTACCATCAATCCGGAATCGTTAAAGATGAACAAACCGCTGGTGGTTGCGGTTTCACGGGATCTTGATGTCGTGTACACCAACTGGCGGAGTGAGACAGCCATACTTTGCTCGTTATTTCTGCTCTGTACACTGGCAACCGGTTTTGGCCTCAATTTATATGATAAACGGCGTGGGGAGTTTGAAAAGCAGAAAGCCACTTCTGACGAAAGCATACGTAAACTTAATGAAGAGCTTGATAGGTTCTTTAGTATGTCACTGGATATGCTCTGTATAGCAGATATGGAAGGTTATTTTAGACGTCTTAACCGTTCCTGGGAAGAGACCCTCGGCTACACACTTGACGAGTTGACCGGACAGCAGTTTCTGGATTTTGTGCATCCAGATGACATCCCTGTTACCTTGTCAACCATATCAGCATTAACTGAAGACAAACAGGTCCTGAATTTCATCAATCGCTACCGCTGTAAAGATGGCTCCTACCGCTGGATTGAATGGCGCTCAGCCCCTTATAAAAATTTGATCTACGCTGCAGCTCGGGATATCACTGAATTGAAGTTAACCCAACTGCAGCTTGAACAACGCACAGCTGAGGCTGAGGCTGCCAATCGGGCAAAATCAGAGTTTCTGGCCAATATGAGCCATGAGATTCGCACTCCGATGAACGCCATTCTGGGACTGACCCGACTGGTGCTTGAGACCGAGCTTGCGCCGAGACAGAAAGACTTTCTTATGAAGGTCTACAGCTCATCTCAGGCATTGATGGTAATCCTGAACGATATCCTTGACTACTCCAAGATTGAGGCAGGCCGGATTGAAATTGAACAGCTACCGATCTCCGTTGAACTGCTCGTAAAGGATGTCACCGGCCTTTTCAGGGCGCAGATTGAAGAAAAAGGGCTTGGTATTAGTGTGAAACTTGACTCCAGACTGCCATCTGTGCTCCTTGGCGACCCACAGCATTTAACACAGGTACTTAATAACCTGCTGGGGAATGCGGTTAAATTTACGGAGGCCGGAGAAATCAGCATTAACGTTGAACAAACACAGGAAGATAGCAAAGGTGTCATGGTCTGTTTTTCTGTGCAAGACACCGGTATCGGCCTTGAACAGTATGAGGTTAACCGACTGTTTCAGGCCTTTACTCAGGCAGATGGGACGATCAGCCGCAAGTACGGCGGCACTGGTCTGGGTCTGACCATCAGCCAGCAACTGGTAGGGCTGATGGGGAGCACCATTACCGTTTCAAGCCGGAAAGGACATGGCAGCAATTTCAGCTTTGCTATTCAGATGGGAAAAGTCCCGCCAGGCACACAGGCCAAAAACTATCAGACTGTTGCTGAAAATCTGTTTAGTGCGCCAGGCCAGCAGTTTCCATCTTACCCTGCTGATCAAAGACAGCTTGAGCTGAGTGGCCTCCGGGTTCTGCTGGTGGAAGACAACCGGATCAACCAGGAGGTTGCTGCAGAAATACTTCACCAATACGGTGCAGTGGTCACTCTTGCCGACCATGGCGCTGCGGCAGTTGATCTGCTGACCCGTCCAACCTTTGATGTGGTGCTGATGGATCTGCATATGCCGGTTATGGACGGGTTTGAGGCCACCCGCCAGATTCGCAAGCAGTATGATAGCAAGACACTGCCAATCATTGCCATGACCGCCGCTGTCTTGCAGCATGACCGTGATCGGTGTATTGCAGCAGGAATGGGCGGGTTTGTCGCCAAGCCTGTTAACCCACCTGAACTGCTTAGTCAGCTTATCCATCTGAAAAAAACTGCCCCCTCTCTTTCCGATCAAATCAAGACGACTGAATTCGCAACAACAGCTACTACCCCGGACCAGCTCAATTTTGATAGCAGCGCCGCCTTAAGTCGCATGGGCGGTAACCGGATATTGCTGAACAGCATATTAAAGGCATTTGTAAAAGAGCACGGTCAGTCTGCCAATGAAATAATGGAAATGCTGTCTCGGGGAAAAACAGAGGATGCGCGATATCTGGCCCACAACATTAAAGGAGTAGCTGGAACCGTTGGAGCAATGCAACTGATGAAGACTGCGGCAGAACTGGAGCAACAGATACGCTCTGAATCCCCCCATGCCGATAGTGCTCTGTTTGCACACGAACTTGGCTTGACCGTGTCTGCTATCGCCAGCTATCTACGAGAGCAGGAACTTGACGATGGAGACCATACCGCAGTAAAGCAACCTGATAGTATGCAAGGGGCTGAAAAGAAGTCTGCATGAACCTGTCCATCATCATTCCGGTCTTGCACGAACAGCAACAGATCAACGGGATTATCAGCAAGCTGCGCTTCCTTGACCAGTCATTCCGATTCCAGTTCAAGGAAGCTATCAGGGCGGAGACGCAGGCGTACCTGCAGTACGTTGATGAGCAGATGACGAGCCAACGAAGAGAGTGCCTTGAACTGGAATCGGAATCCGTTGAAATTATCGTTGTAGATGGCGATTCAGAAGGTTCCACCATCTCGCTTGTGACAGACAAAGAAGTGATCTGCCTCACCGCCCCTAAAGGACGTGGTAACCAGCTTGCTGCAGGCGCACACGTAGCCACCGGTGATCTGTTGCTGATGCTGCATGCCGATACCCTGCTGCCTGAAAATGCCCTCCGCTCCATCAGGACAGCAATTGAACAGGGTGCGGCATGGGGGGCCTTTCGGCTGGGGATTGGCGCATCCTCGCTCTCCTACCGTTTGATTGAAAGAGCCGTTGATCTGCGCTGTAAACTGTTTTTATTACCCTATGGCGACCAAGCTATTTTCGTTACCAAAGTGGCTTTGCAAGAGGTCGACGGCATTCCGGCTATTCCGTTGATGGAGGATGTGGCACTGGCCCGTAAACTTAAACAGACAGGGTTTAGATTTACTCTGCTGCCTGATCGGGTCAGAACTTCTGCCCGCCGCTGGCAACAGGATGGCATTCTTCGACGGACTCTGCATAACTGGCTGTTGTTGTTTCGTTATCTCGTTGGCACTGCGCCTGAAGAACTGGTTAAGTCCTATCGGGCCAATTGACAGCATCCGGTTTTGTGCTACATACGATACATTCTACATAAATAGATGGAGGAATCAGTATGAAGCGAGTCGCACTTTTTACCTGTCTGATGGTGTTGTTACACGTTGTTGTGGCCTTTGCTGCAGGTCCGGGTAAAGCGGAGTTTGATAAATGGGCCAAGTCCGTAAAGCTGGCCGGTTACAGTTATGGCGGCGTTGACCAGACCGACCCCGGTGTTTTTATGGCCGCCTGGATGAGCCCCAAGGGCGATGTGCTCGGCGTACATATGCACCCTGTTTCTGTCTTCAAAGGAATTCAGCAGCAGCTAGTTAACAAGAAAAAACCGGAACTGTTTACGTATAAAGGGATGCAGGCCCTCTATTCTGATGCCATCGGACCTGGACAGATCTGGATTAAGTATGAAAAATCAGGCAAGGTAATTTCCATCAGCCAGATGGATCAGAGCATGGCAAAGGGACTGTCAAAGCCTCAATTGATTGCGTTGCTGGATACCATGAAACCTGAAACGCTGTTGAAATAACATTTTTACAGGACTTGGAGGGAGGTCCATGAAAACAGTTCCGATGTTACTTAGCTGCAGTCTGTTACTGATCGCAACATCTGCCCTTGCCACTGATTTTACCGGCACCTGGTGCCGCTCCCAACATAGTGGCATGCCGGATGATATTATCTGGGTTGCTGCTGGTAATGAGGTTTTTTCTGTCAAGTTGACGGAGGGTTGGCAAGGTAAGAACTATTCTCAAGGGGTTGCCTCGGTAGCTGGCAACAAACTGGTTGCCAGCTTGAAGGGAGAGGCCTCCGGCAAAACAATCCATGCAGTTATGACACTTTCTGGAAACCAGCTTTCCTATCGTTCATATAAAGACAATCAAACGAGCCACTATTGGAAGGGTGAGTATCAACGATGCTCCAAACCGTAGTCCTGTTTGTCAAACCACCGATCCCAGGCCGGGTCAAGACCCGCCTGGCCAGGGATATTGGAGATGATGCAGCCTGCAGCATCTACCGCAGGCTGGCTGATTACACGATTCAGCAGATACAGGCCAGCGGCATACCGCTGGCCTTGTTTTTTGACGGCTCTGATCCAGTATCTTTGCCACCCGCATGGTTGCAAGCGTCACAGACCTGTATTCCACAACAGGGGCAGAAACTGGGGGAGCGGATGGTTGCCGCCTTCAGATTTTTGTTTGTTGACACGGTGAAGCAAGCGGTTCTGATCGGCAGTGACATTCCCGGTATTGATGCCGTCTATCT
>Ga0209373_10002045_pt1 | contig 21333 bp, 13 predicted proteins | sample Higcelweek5metaG_FD_187173 | JGI IMG/M metagenome (GOLD analysis project Ga0209373, IMG submission 187173) | Freshwater pond sediment microbial communities from the University of Edinburgh, under environmental carbon perturbations - High... | ecosystem: Environmental > Aquatic > Freshwater >... | reverse complement strand
GTATTTAAGAGTTCATGCAAATCCCAAAAATCTTTTTTGCGCCCAATCCTTGATATAACATCAACTTTCATTGCAGTAACATCAGCTAAACTAGCTATACGGATACCGTCAATCACATCACAGGGATCATTGAATTCTTCGTGATAGTATAAGTCGATTTTTATGCTGTTTTCTTGCGATTCACCAACATAGTATGATTTGCCCATCCCAACAATACCGATTGTTTGAATCGGGTCGCAATATTTAAAATGCTTCAGAAAAAATTGGTCAAAAACAGAAAAGTCCAAGCTTCCATAAGGCGACTTGGTAAACAGATCAATATCTGCCGATTTTCTGTGCCCCAGACGTAAACTAAGGGACGTGCCCCCAACTAAATAGAAAGGTTCAAAAGCGGGAGCTCCCATGATAGACATGAGTACCTCTTTTAACTGAGTAGAAATTGTTTCATAATGTAGCTGTAGCTTTTTTCCCATAATACCTGAATAGGTTTGATCTCATTCTGCCTGAAATGAAAATTGGTACTGTTCGTTTTGAGTAAGATTGTAATACCTACAAATTTCTTCAACTTCAACATTATTACCTCTTTCAAATACTCTTTTTATAACTGCCTTCTTATATTTAGCCCAATTCATCGTATCAAAATCTGTATCCCAGAAAAGTGATTTACGAATGCGGGGAGGTTGGATGTTGAGTGTTGATATATCTTTCTCTGTACATTGTTTTATATCATAAAGGGTTTGAAGTATTGCCAGAAATCCTACTTCATAACCTAATGAAGCTTCAATTTTTAAAGCCTGTTGGGTAGTCAGATTACGTTTCCCTGTAATAATTGCATTAAGTGTTTGGAATGGAATACTAGTCAACGCTGACAGATTTCGTTGTGTAAGTGTCTTCTTTTTTAAGTCCCTTTCGATAAGCTTTCCCGGGTGGACACCTTGTATGATCTCCATTCGTTTATCCATGTTTCATTTCTATTTTGATACAAAAATAAGAAAAATAAACAAATATGTTTATTTTTCTTATTTTAACATGAAGAATTTGGTCTCTTTCTAAATGAGCGTTTGAAAATCGAAACATAGAATATATCTGAACTTAATTCAAAAAAGAGGACTATCTTTTTTTTCTCTGATTTTATTTTCTGAAATACACTTTCAAATAAAGAAAAATTACAGGAACCACGGATATACCGCCCCCTCAACTTCTGTTAAAGAATTGCTGACCAAATATTTTCTTTCAATTCCTATTTCGTTACAAAGGCTTTGCAGCTTTCTCAAATCAGCCTCCGAAGCTTTTTGTTTTACCTCAAATGCGATTTCCTTATTTAGTATAAAATCGATTTCCGATTTGTTCCTTTTGTTGTAAAAGCTGAATTCGCCGTAATTTGCCAATTGGTTGGCAACAGCAGTTTCAAGTAGCTGTCCATCGGTTACTTTGGCAACCAAATTAAGTATTCCGGTATCTGAGAAGTAGACCTTCTTACCACCGGCAACAGTCCGGTCAATGCTCTTTGAATATTTTGGAACCGTACGCAGGAAGAATATCCCTTCCAGAAATTCAAGGTAATTGTAAATTTTCACCCGGTTAAGTTCCAATTCTGAGGACAATTTGGTCACATCGAGGATATTCCCGTTGCGAGTAGCGAGAAGCAAAATCAAATCCCTCAATTCCCTTACATTTCTCAATTCTGTAAAAACCTTGATGTCCTTTTCAAAAAAGGAGGCAAAGATATTTTTCAATACCTGATATTTCGTTTCCCTGTCGAGTGTGAGTACAACTTCAGGGAAACCACCAAATTCAAGGTATTCACCGTAAAGTTCCTTTATTTTCAGAATAGTGGTTTTCGATTTTGACTTAACCGCTTCATCTAAATTTTGGGCTAACTGGTCTTCTGCCAGCTGGCCTTTGAAAAACAAAAATTCACGATAGGTCAACACGGGCAATACATACAAGAACTTTCGTCCGCTCAACGATTCGGGGAACAAATTGCGCAGGTAATAATTCGACGAGCCTGTAACAATAAACTTGACCTCATAATAGTCGATCAAATACTTAATGATTTTGGTAATATCAGGCAAGTTTTGGATTTCGTCAATGCACACCAATAACCTCTCACCGGTTTTTAAATTTGCTGAAGTTGCCAATTCACGGTAGATCGCATTGTAATCGAGTTTCTCGAAAACCAGTTGATCAAGAGGATTGTCAAGATCGAACCAAAGCTTTTTCCCCTCGAATTCGTTGTATAGCAATCGGACTAAGGTAGTTTTCCCAACTTGCCTCATTCCGGTAACTACTATCGCATTTTTGTGATAGAGTTGAGGTTTGATTGTGAAAAATAATTCCCGAGTGAACATGAGTGTGAAAATTTACGTACAAAAAACATGCACAAATGTATAAAATAAATTACAAATAAACACATATCTGTAAAAATATATTTACAAATGAGCAAAACAACCGAATTACACTGGATTCAGAAGCCCAATGAATCTTACGCCATGAGTTGAAAAACTCTCGTTTCATTACTTCATCAGGTAATTTATACCAAAAAAGAAGTTGCCCCTTTGGGAGGCAACCTCTTCATGTTTCCATATTGATTAATAAATCTAACTTAATTACAATGGTTTAATTTGAACAGAACCTTTTCTGTTTTCAGAATCAGAGGCAGTGATCTTGATCTCATCTTTTGAGTTTCCAATCTTAACCAGAGCCGTTGCAATTCCGGCCTCAGTGGTAATATCTCCCTGATTCAGAATTTTAGCATCTCCTTCAATTTTGAAATCAACTTTAACCCCATTTGTTGGCAATACCGTTCCATTGGCATCAACCAAGCAGGCGTAAACAAACAATACATCATTTACTCCTGTTTTTGGAGCACGATAACTTTCGTCGATCTTCAACTCCAGCTTTACCGGTGCTTCAGGGGTGCGAACAGTGTGTGTGGCTACTGCTTTTCCGTCGATATTGGCTATGGCCAGCAGTTCACCTTTTTCAAACGTATCGATTGTAAACGTAAAAGGTGGATGGTTCAGGTTGTTCGAAATAGCATTGGTGTCAGGCTTCTGTTTTCCAAGGCTTTTGCCGTTGAGGAATAGTTCAACTTCATCGGCATTGCTAAAAATACGCACATTGAGCGGAGAATTTTCGTTCCAGTATGAGGCTATGAAAACCATTGATCCGCTTTGGTAAAGTTCTGATTTCTCGGAGGCATCGCGTTGGCTTTGGTAAAAGTAATAGCTGAACTTTGGCAACCGGTCGATACTCATGATGCCCGACGCTTCCAAATCATTGGCGCAACCCCGGTTGTAATCGAACATCACCCAGTAGCCATCGGCAAATGCCGTGGTGTTGAAGTTGTCGTTGTGCGCCTCTTGAATATTGGTGGCTTGTTGCAACAAGCGTGTTTCGCCGTCGGTGAGCAATTGCCGGCTTGTACGGTCAGCTTCCTTCAGGTCTCGCCATAATTCCTGATTGAAACCAGCGTTCATGGCAAAATATTCCCAGTCACCATATTCCGACACGCTGTAAGGTTTTGCCGGTTCTTTATAATGTCCAAGTCGGTGTTGTCGGGCTTGCAAATAAATGTCGTAGCCATATTCCTGCCATCCTGCTGAATAGCACTGGTCGCCGGGATACTCTTCGTGTGTAATTTTCTGAAGTTGGTCAATGAATGGTTCATCCATCCACGATTCGTTGAGCGAAAGTTCCCATGCAATTACACAAGGATGATTTCGATCGCGACGGATCAACTCTCGTCCGGTTTGGAAAATTTGCTGCTGAAATGCCGGATCGGTTGAGTAGTATTGCCAACCCAAAATGGCATCGAGAACGACTAATCCCAACTCATCGCAGGCATCCATGAAAGCGGGGGAGTGCGGGTAATGTGAAAGACGTATGTAATCGAATCCCGCTTCTTTTATCTTAACAGCGTCGCGGTATTGGGCTTCGTTGCTTAGCGCATAACCGATGTATGGGTACTCCTGATGGCGGTTTACCCCACGAAGAAACATCATTTCGCCATTGATGAAGAAACCCTCTTTCTTAATCTCAATATGACGAATGCCAATTTTGGTTTCAATAATATCAACCAGTTTCCGATTGATCAGTACTTTCGTTTTTAGGGTATAGATCGAGGGTGATTTTGGAGACCATAAATCGGGTTGGGGAACAGCCAGATGTTCCGTTACATCCATATAGGTTTGTGCCCCGATTCTTATTTCTGATGAAAGTTTGCTGGTTATTAGCGTTTTTCCTTTCCAAATTTCATTTAAAACGATAAACTCTTTTCCCTCTGGATAATCATTTTTCACATTGGTTTTCACCTGAACAGTGGCTTCATTTTTCGTGACTTTTGGATAGGTAACAAATATTCCGCCCCCGGCAGGTTTCGCGGCCAATATCGGGTCGGTTATGTGCAACGGTTCTTTGATAATCAAAAATGCATCGCGGTAAAGGCCGCCATACATGTTGAAGTCGAGTATTCGCATGGGTTTTGGTCCGGTAACAGCGTTGTCGTTATTGTCCAGCCTGATCAATATACTGTTTGTTTCATCAAATTTAGCTGCACTTGTAAAGTCAAATACAAGGGGCAAATAACCACCCAAATGCGAGGCCACTTTTTGTCCGTTTACCCACACATCGGCCACATTCATAGCCCCTTCAAACTTCATGAATAACCTTTTATCCTTCAATGTTTGCGGAAGGTTGAAGTTTTTTTGGTACCAGCAGATACCTTGCCACTGGCCGTCCATCACCTTAGGCTCGAGCTTTGGGGTGTGGGGTAGTTGAATGGTTTCCCATTGTACGTTGTTGTCACCCGTTTTGTCAAGAGCTTTATCGGTAATCGCAAATTGCCAGTCGCTGTTGAAATTGGTGGATGGAATGGGTTTTTCACATCCGAACAGGCCAAATAAAATTATAATTGTGAGAACCAGATGAAGTCTCTTTTGTAAATTTTTCATGTGTAACAATTTTCTTGTTATCCTCTTTTGATATTTTTTTCAGTTTCGGTCGAATAAAGAATTGCTCTATGTTGAATACACTACCGCGACCGATTTTTCTTTCTGCCTTTTAATCCCCGGGTTGAAACCCGGGGCTACAAATATCCCGCTCCTAACGGAGCTACTCGTTTTTCCAATGACTATTTACTCGGCCTTTTTAAAGGCCTTTATGCCTTTGTGTGCATTCCCTTTTTCGTCGAACAGACTACGACCCAAAAAATAGATCTTGGGATCGGAAATCAGTATCCCTTCGGGTTCCCAATAGAAAATGCCTTTCACTTTTGGATATTTGTGAGCTATGCTGTCGAGCGCGACCAGAAAGTCGTATTGACCTTCGGGGGTTGGAGGAAAAGGCTTAACATCAAGTACCCATTTATCGGGTTCCGGATAATAACCATTTGCATAATAGGCCGTTTCAACAATGATGATGTCTTTATTGTAATTGGCTGACATCCACGCAAGGTTCTTCTCCAAATCGGCAAAACTGCCGTGCCACCAGGGGTAGTAACTTTGCCCGATAATGTCGAATTCGACTCCCTGTTCCGTTATCTTTTTGAGGAAATATTCGGTTGCACCCAGGTCGCCACCTTTGTCAATATGAATCATAATGGGAACTTTGGTTCCACTGTATGCATCTTTTACCCCTTTGATGCCGGCTTTTAATAGTGTGCAGAAGTTCATCCAATTTTCACCTTTGTCGGTATAAATCTTCCCGTCGGGCCAAATCATTCCCGGGGTAATTTCGTTTCCAACCTGCACCATATCGGGCAAAACACCGGCAGCTTTCATTTTAAGGATCACATTTTTGCTATAGGTATAAACGCTGTCGGTAAGCGCTTCGAACGAGATGTTTTCCCAAGCTTTTGGCTTGATTTGATGTGCGGGATCGGCCCATGTATCGGAATAGTGAAAGTTGAGCATCAGCTTCATTCCGGCTTCTTTAATTTGTTTCGAAAGGTCGATGGTATATTCCAGTGAATTGCAAACGGGTCCATCATCGTTGGGATTATTGAAAAGGCGTACCCGTCCGTAATTGTACCCGTTTTCTTTGAATATTTCAAGCCCCGGTTTGGCTTGCCCGTTGATTTTGTAAATACCGCCTCCGTCCTCAATTTTTTTCAGAAGCGAAAAATCGCCTCCATAAAAGAATGTAGGGGTTGGGGTAATCATAGAATCTGGTTTACAGCCCATCGTGAAAAATATCGTGATAAGCAGTGATAAGTTGAATATGAATCTTTTGTAGTCCATTTTTTATTATTAATGCTGTTAAAAAAAGCAAATGGGAATCTCCTAAAAAATATCTAATAAAATAAACCTAACTTAAAACCTACTAAAATTTAATGTGTTAGGAAATTCCCGTACTCGCTTTTGTTTTATTTAAATGTATATGTATCGTTCATGTAATCAATTCCAATCAACAGATTACTGTCAAAATCGAACATGGATTGTATTTCTTGACCCCAACTCAGCGATGATTTGATCCAGGCGGGTTCCCAATAAATAATACCAGTTCCGCCTCCGTCGATAATGTGCTGAGTGATTGCTTTCAGATATTCGTACTGACCGTTGACAGTGACAGGATACCCGTTTAATTCAATCTGTTTGGTGTACACAACTCCGTTTCTCGATTCATTTGTCCACTGGTAACCAGTTTCGACGACCATCACCTCTTGCTTGAATTGAGTTTTCAACTGCTTAATTACCGAGGTAAGTTCGTCGAACTTGATTTTTGCCCACTGGTCATAATAGGAAATTCCCATAATGTCGTAGTTGGTAACACCAATATTTTTTAGGTTCGTAAACCGCCAAACAGCATTCTGGTTATCGGCATAATGAATAATTATCTTGGGCTTTATCGACGATGTTTTTGAGAAATCGCGAACGGCTTTTATTCCGCTGTTCAATAGCGTAGCCAATGCTCCATTCGATGAACCTATTGGGAGCAAAATTCCCGGATTGATTTCATTTCCGATCTGAACCATTTCGGGTGTCAGGTTTTGTTCTTTTAAATTGTTTAAAACCTTTAAGGTGTAGTTGTATAACGAATCTTTCAAAACATCCAACAATAAACCTTTCCATGCCTGTGGTATTTTTTGGTTTGCAGGATCGGCCCAGGTGTCAGAGTAATGAAAATCGAGACATACTTCCATACCTGCATTTTTAGCACGTTGTATGGTTTTTGAGACATCTTTTAACCCACAATATCCCGGTTTGTAGTACTGACTATAACCATCTTTCAAATCGGGATTATGGAAAAGGCGAACCCTTACTAAATTACATCCATGTTTTTTGAAAATGGTATAAGGATCTGATGCTATTCCGTTTTCCTTGTAAATGGCCCCAAAGTCTTCCACCATATTTACGGCTGAAAGGTCTGCCCCAAAATAGAATTTCGAAGTAGTATCAGGCTTTTCAATGGGATCAATAATGGGATCATCTTTTGAATCGCAGGAAAAAAGAAGACAGGAAAACAAGAAAGTTCCCAATCCCAAAACAAAGGTATACAGTAGTGAACGCAGATAATTCATACAACAAAGGTTGACCTTTTACGGATAAAACAAAAATTGAAGAAAGAAGCTGTTTTAACTGTAAAAAACAGCTTCTTTTCTCTTTTATTATGGGCTAAATATATGCTAAAACATTCATCGCTGTAAAAATTCCCATTAATTTACAATGCATGTCCCTTTTGTCAAATCAACGGTCATGGTGTAGGTGCCCATTGTAGCATACCAATCAGCTTTAATATTCTCCCCACCAAAGATCAATGCGCTTTCGCTACCGCCAAATTTGGCATCCCAGTTTCCGTTATAAAGCAGAAAGTTGTAGCCCCAAGGTGTCGCTTTACTGATTGTAACTGATCCGGAAAACACACCCGGATTTGTTTGCGGCAGAACCGCCGATGTAAAGTCCCAAACATCATTTAATCCGGTGACATAAATCTGTGATTCTAAAATACAATAAGTTCCTTTTACAAAGTTTACAATCAGTGTATAAGTGCCGGCTGCGAGGGTCGCATCGTCGGTTATATTGGCGCCGTTGTATGATAAAACACCTTTCGAACCGCCAAACTTGTTTTTCCACTGGTCGTCGATAAATACCTGGAAGCCCCACGATGAAGCCTTCGATATGGTAATTTCAGAGGTGTATACCCCGGCTGTTTCGGTCGCAGTCATTTCAGCCAATGTCCAATCGTCGTTAAGTCCGGTAACGTAAGCCTTTTCCACGGTGGTTAGGCTGTAAGTCTTCTTTTTAAGATCGGCTTGAATCAGATATAGGCCAGGATTTGGAGCAGGAATATTTGCGCCATCCTTGAAACCAAGGGCACCTGCATAGGCATCGCCACTGGTCATTTTATATACGTCGGTCCAATTATCTTTTTCAAGCCCCATTTGGTAACCCCACAATGAGTTGACATTAACAACTCCAGCAAAAGTGGAGTCTTCTGCACTCAAAAGGTTCAGGTAATTGTCGAAAGTCCAACTGCCAGAGATGCCGTCGTCGATACCAGGCAGGAACAGGTAGTTACTGATTGGTTCTTCAACAATAACAGCACCCGCTGTGATTTCGTAAGTCCAGGCTTTCGGATTGCTCAGGTTGATTTTAATGGTATAATCGCCGGCAGCTCCGGGAACAGTGAATGTGCCCGTTTGGTTGAAGAGCACCTCATTGCCACTACCGGGTGCAAAGGTTACTGTTCCTGCAATGGCAGAAGCATCATCGGTGCCGGTGGTAGCGTTGTAAAGTGCGCTAACGCCACTTACGCTTATCGAAGCATTTGCTGTTGTGGTGGTGAACGAGGCCATCCAGGTTACATCGGGGCGGGTAAAATTCATAGTGGCAGTAACATCGCCCGAAATTGACAGTGACGAGATGTAGTTTGCCGACCATTTCTTAGCGCTGGTGCTGAGTGTTGTATAGTAGCAGCCATTTAATCCGGGGAACCAGAAGTTCCATATTGGAGTTGTGCTTGCATTGTTGTCCATTACAAAAACATAACCATCAGCGCCATAGTTGCCCCAGATAGTTCCATCGCCTTCGAGCAAAAAGTAATTCTGCCACGCTGTTGCGCCCATAAAACCTTTGTATTCGCCATCGCTGTTGGCCGAGTAAAGAGTAACTCCTGTATCAACCCTGTCTTTATCGAGGATAAAACCAACGCTCATGTCAATTGAGTAGGGAGTGATGTCAACTTTAACCACGTTACTGTAAACCGGAGGAGTATTGTTGCCAAGCCTTGCTTTGATGCGAAAATAGAGCGGAGCGCTTTTAAAAGCTTCCAATCCAAGGTTTTTAGCAATCGTGTTCAATTCCAGCGAAGTGTATGACACTGTGAAATTTGATGAGGTAGCTTCTGTTGTTGCAGTGAATGCTTCAGTTGTAGAAATTTCCAGTATCATCGACGGAATGGATGATGGTATGGCCATTGATGTATCGCTGATTACCAGCGCTTTTTTGCTCCATGTTAAAGTAAGCGCCACCTCGGTTGCTTTGTCTTTCTCAAGCACAACCGATGATTGGCTTGCCGCAAGGTCATTCGATTCGAGGTTTGATACCGTAATTAGATCGCCATCTTTTTCACAGGCAACAAAGAATGTTGCAAGCAGAAGGGCGAATGTGAATATTTTTGACTTCATATCTTTCTTTAATTAGTATCCATTAATAATTCTCATTTTTAAGATTCGGGTTTGCCGAAAGTTCCGTAGATGGAATAGGATAAGTATTATATTTGTCTTTAACACTTGTACCGTCCTTTATACCACCCTTCCATTGCCAGATATAGCTGTCGCCGGTGAATTTTCCAAAACGGATAAGGTCAGTACGACGTGAGCATTCCCAGTAAAGTTCGCGGGCACGTTCGTCGAGGAAGAAATTGGTTGTAAGGTCGCTTATCGACACCTTTCCGGAAGTTTCGAATGAATCGCCAAAGGCACGTTGACGCAGCGCGTTTACATAGCCAAGCGCCTCTTCTGAACTTGCACCGGTTCCACCGCGTACAACTGCTTCAGCCAACATCAGATAAACATCTCCAAGGCGGAACATTGGGTAATCGGTATCTACGCCATCGGAAGTTGTAACAGAAGCCTGTTCGCCGGCATCGGTCAGGTTCGACCATTTGGTAACCAAATAGCCATTCAATTGGTTCGTGACATCGTCAACCTTCAACGTTTGGCCGTCTTTAAAAAACATGGCACGCGTATCGCCATCGGCAAAAAGTGTAGGCACTTCGCCCCGAATACGGAACATTCCCCAACCATTTGTTACTCCATAATCTGATGGCTTGTACCCGGAGTCGTCTTTTGTGCTGCTTACTTCACCGCAAACAAGATAGGTGGTTGCACCCCAGCTCATGACGTGGTCGGCATCGACAATCAACGGAAGAATGATTTCGTTGGTACGCAAGTGATTATCGGCGTTGAAAAGTTTTGCATACTCAGGTTCGAGCGAATAACCATTGTCGATAACCTTTTTGCAATAGGTAACACAATCGGTGTAGTGGTTGCCGGCTTCGTATACTTCAGCATTGAGGTACATCTTTGCCAGTAAAGTCCAGGCTGCTGCTTTTGGTGCACGGCCATATTCGCACGACGCTTTGTCGAGCATCGTTCCTTCAATATCTTTAAGTTCCGATTCGATAAAATCGAAAATCTGTTTTGAAGTATAACGTGGTGGTATATAGGCGCCAACAGGATCGTTTTCGTTGACAAAAGGTATGTTGTGATACAAATCCATTGCGTGATAATAGGCCATTGCGCGAAGGAATCGGGCCTCTGCACGGAAGATGCGGATGTCGCCCTGTTCGGCTTCGGTAAACCCTGATATTTTATCGTCTGCTGCATTTCTTAAAAATTCGTTGCAGACAGCAATGGTGTAAAAAAGTCTGTAATACATGTCGGCGACCCAAGGATCTGAAGCATCCCATGCAAGAAAGGTAAGATCAGCAATTTTATCGCCTTCGATCCATGTCGAAGCGAGTTCATCGGTGCCGGCTTCCTGCATATTGAAATAGCAACGCATGTAGTCGTAGCCCATATTACTTGAAAGATCCGCATTTGTGCCACCCTTTTCCTGCCCGGCAGTAACATACAGGGCATAAAGCTTGGCCAAAACCATCTTGTAGTTCGAAGCCGTGGCGTACACCGTGGCTGATGTTGTTTGAAGCTGTGGTGTTTGGTTCAGATCGTCGATACACGATACCGACAACATGAGGCAGCTTACAAGAATTATATTTAGTAACTTTTTCATTTTTATAACTTTTTTAGAATTCAATACCAATACTCAATGAGAAAATACGCGGACGTGGATAGAATGAATTGTCCATACCTTGTGGTACTTCAGGATCGACACCTGAGTATTTTGTGATCGTGAATACATTCTGAACCAAGGCCGAAAGATTGAGACTGAACGCTTTGTTTATCTTTCCAAAGTTGTATCCCAGCGAAAGGTTATCCATCTTCAGGAACGAGGCATTTTCAACATAGTAATCCGATAGGTACTGGCGGCTTTGGAAACCTGTGGACAAATAGCTGCGGTTAAGATTATTGAGCTGATAGCTATTGTACGACATGGTGTTGTAAGCGCCTGTTGTCATTGCCATTCCGTTATAAACATAGTTGCCAATGTTCGCACGTAAACTTGTACTGAGGTTCCATTTTTTATATCTCAACGAAGTACTAAAACCAAGAATATAGTCGGGAGCTGGTGAATGGTAGCGGTAAAGATCGGTTGAGTTGATTTGACCATCCTTATTCACATCAGCAAAAGCGCCTTCGATAGGTTTGCCGCTTTCGTCGTACAATTGGTGGTAGAGATAGAACATATAAGGAGCATAACCTTCGGTGAGCACCTGAAAGTTGTAACTGTCGATGGTTGGACCGGCCAACGTGTTTGTAATTGTTGTGCCTTTTACCATCGATAGATTTTTAATGGTCTGAGTTTGCCATGTAGCATTAAAACTCATTTCCCAGGTGAAATCTTTGTTGTCGACTGGTATTGCATTCAATGAAAATTCAAAACCTTTGCTGTCGACGTTGCCAACATTTGTGAGAATTATTTTGTCGAAGTTGGTTCCGGCAGCAGCTGGAACCCTTGCCAGAAGGTCTTTTGTTTTGCGGGTATAGTATTCTACACTACCCGACAACCGATCCTTGAAGAAGCCAAAATCTAAACCGAAATTGTATGCTGTTGTAGTCTCCCATTTCAGGTTCGAAACATAAGCTGAAGGGCGGTAGGTGAAATAATAGGTGTCACCAAACATATACTCGGCACCGGTCTGGCTAATGGTATAAACCGGCATGTAGTTGTAATCGCCAATGCCCTCTTGTTGACCTGTTATACCATAGCTTGCACGAAGTTTCAGGTTGCTTATCGCTTTTACATCTTTTAGAAATGATTCTTCAGAAAGCCTCCATGCTAAAGCTACCGACGGGAACATACCCCAACGGTTGTCTTCGCTAAAACGGGAAGTTCCATCGCGGCGGATTGTAGCGGTCAGCATATAGCGCGATGCCAGCGTGTAGTTCAAACGTCCGTAGTACGAAATCAAAGCGTGGCGGGCATCCAGAGCTGCAACAGATGACTGGCTTACACCGGCAACGTTTAAATTGTTGTATGCGTTGGTTGCGCTTTTCCAGAACTGGTAATCATAACCGATTGTTGCATCGATGGTGCTGTTGATACTTTCAATCGTTTTGTTGTAGTTGAAATAGGAAGTAAGTAATTTATTGCTTTTTTCCTGAGGTCCATAAATGTAGTTACGTCCGCCTGAAGTATAAAACTCGGCAGCTTCAACTGGCACTGCTATTGTTCCTTCACCATGGGCATAATCGTAGCCCAATGTAGCATGAAACTTCAGTTCAGGGAGAAAATGCATTTTGTAATCGACATCGAAATTACCAATAATCCTGTTTACATTGCTTATCGAAGAATGTTGATCCAACAAACCAACAGGGTTGAGTACGGCAGCGGTAACTGGCGTACCTGTATTGTCGATGGCTTCATTGTAGCCGCCAAATGCATCGGTCGATGAATAAATACCGATGGTTGGATTATAAGTTGCTCCACCCCAGATTGCCCGGGTATCTGCAAACTTATTTTTGTTCATCGATCCTTTTACGTTTATGTTGAATTTCAGATAATCGTTGAAGAATGAAGGTGAGATAGATATATTACCGGTTGTGCGGCTGGCATTGTCGGTATTCAAAATACCATTTTGATTGTAATAGCCCAGCGCGACACGGAAAGGTACTTTCATTATGTTTCCGGCAACACTAAGGTTGTTATCGGTGCCAAAGGCTGCTCTGTATATTTCATTGTTCCAGTCGGTCGTTTCGGTGCCAAGAAGCGCTTTCTGGTCAGCAGAACCTTCATTTGTGATTACGTCGATGAATTCCTGCCTTGAGAGCATATCGGCCAGTTTGGTTTTTATCTGAACCGAATTTGAAGTATTGAAAGACACCTTAAAATCTTTGCCTCCAGTCTTTGTATTAATAATAATGACACCGTTTGATGCACGTGAGCCATAAATTGCCGTTGACGAAGCATCTTTAAGTATGGTCATGCTTTCGATGTCGTTAGGATTTATGAGGCTAAGAAAGTTCTTATCGTTACCGCTGATACCACCTGTTTCGAGTGGAACCCCATCGAGTACAATTAGCGGGTCGTTGCTGGCATTGAGCGATGCGCCTCCACGAATACGGATGGTGCTACCGGCTGATGGAGAACCACTGGCGCTCATAATCTGTACTCCCGAAATTTTACCGTTGATAAGTTGCGCGGGTGTACTGATCAAACCTACATTGAAATCTTTGCTGTTGACATTCGATACCGCGCCGGTAAGGTTCCCTTTCTTGGTTGAACCATATCCAATGGCTACGACCTCTTCAAGGCCAACCACACTTTCACTTAGTGTGACATTGATGTTTTTCCGGTTATTGATTGCCTCTTCAACTGGCTGATAACCAATAAAAGAAAAAACCAACGTAGCGTTTGGGTTCACCTGTATGGTGTAATTCCCGTCCATGTCGGTTGTCCGTCCATTGGTGCTGTTTTTTTCCAAAACAGTTACTCCCGGCAAGGACTCACCGGAACTGTTTTTCACATTTCCGGAAATGGTTGTCGTTTGAGCTTTCAGGGAGGTAATTCCCACAAAGATCAAAATCAAACAAATGAGTAGTTTACTTTTCATAAAAATATCTCTTTTAGGTTTAAAAGAAGGTGTTAGTTGTTAATTAGTAATAGATAAACAGGAAAATTAAAAAACAGATAATCAGAATGGCGCTTACGCTTAATGCGATAAGTTTGATTTGTAACCGTCTCAGTTTAATTTCGCCCATTTTTTGTTCATTTATAATTATTACTACAAAACTAATCGGAGTATACGCTTTGGGGGAGTTCAAAATTCGTTATTTTGAAAATGAATTGGATTATTTTGAAAAAAATACGGTCAAATTTGAAAACAAATTCGGCAGCAATAAAGGTAAATAATTGATTGACAGAAGCTGAAGATTTATGGACGAAATCTCTATGTCCCGATAGCTTCGTGGATAGAGACTTTGAGGAAAAATAACTCTTAAGACAACTTCAGTTAGGTGGATTGTTCAGCATCCACGATTCCTGATTACATCGGGATTGTGAAATACATGCAAGGGTTATTTTTTATGAAGAGTTTGTTTTTCCCTTATATAATTGGCGACATCGACCATCGGAGTAACCCAGATTTCGTTCTCATGTTGTTTTAAATACTGGATTAATTGACTGTGCGCTTCAACAGATACATCAATGTTGTGTTCGCCTCCAACCCCATGAAACATAAACACAAGCAACGTATGCGATTCAATCGCTTTCCTGACAAGGTCGATCATGTAGCCGCCTGTATGCCCGTTAATATAAAAACAGTCGATGTCATTTAGATCAATCTCCCCTAATGATTGAAAACTGGATTTAACACCCCTTGCACCAGCAAATTCTTGTTCCAGTGCATCATAAAAGTTAACGGTATCAATTTTAGTTTCTCCGCACGGATAGGCAAATGTCCGTTTCGTTTTACCATCGATTGCTTGTAAAAGGGTATTGGTAACCCTGATTTCATTCACCGCTCTGTCAACTGAATATTTGCTGAGATCGTTTTCGGGCGAGACCCACGACCTACCCTCCAAACTCCCGTCACACGGATGGGTTAACGTATGATTGCCAAGTTCATGGCCATGCTCAGCGGCTAAGCGCCAATCCGACATTCTTTTGCTGAGTACCGGCGATTGGCCTATGATATAAAATGTTCCTTTAAAACCTGCTGAATCGAGGCATGGTATTACATTGTCGAGATGAACATTGAGGGCATCGTCGTAGGTGAGTACAACGGCGCATTGTTTGCCATTCCAATTGTCAACTTGCTGTGCTTCTGATTTCTGAGATATTAACATAGAGAGGATGAATAAAATAGCCGGAAAAATTTTCATGAGTTATCTATTTAAATTGCAAATTTATCAATTCTCGGTTACAATTTTGAATTATACCGATTGAAGAAATATAACAGTCCAATCATCGCTCACTCGATTGGCCTTAACATTTCTAATCATCGGCATTATACCAAAATGCTTTGGGCTGATTTGAAATTGCATTTGGTATTAGCAATTGAGGAATTTGAAAAGCTTTTCGTGTTCATTTTTAATCAGATCGTAACCGTGATGATAGAACCGTGCCCGCTTTTCAAAACTAGGTTCCGTTCGTTTAATTGAATACTCAGGAGATGGCGCAATGATAAAAAGCTTCCCATCGCTTTCTAATTGTTCGCAAAGATCGAGCGTCCTGTTATATTCTTTATTGCGTGAAAGCATGGAATTTAAAAAGGCTGGATTCTTCCGAAAAACGAACTTGTAAAGAACTGAGTTTCCGGTTTCTTCTTTTCGGTAGCCTCTTGGGCGTGTAAGGATCACAACTGCTTTATTGTGCCGATCCAAAGCATAATGTACCGGGATTGAATCTGATACGCCACCATCGTAGTAATACTTGCCATTAATTTGTACTGGCTTAGATATGAGTGGAATGCTTGATGATGCCTGAAGTGCTTTGTCTATCCCAATTTGCGAAATTTCATTTTTTGAAAGCACGACCGGTTTGCCTGTTTCTGATGATGTAATGACAATGTCGAACGCGGACTGATTCTGATACATTGCTTTTTCATCAAACGGAAATATTTTTTGGGGAATCTCCTCGAAGATGAAAGGCATGTTAAAATAGGAACCATGGAGTAGTAGATGATGTAAACCCATGAAGCGCTTGTCAGAAGGAGCTTTCACATTGACATTCCAGTTTCGCCCGGTTTGTCGCGACAGGTAGGATGCGCCGGTACATGCCCCGGCTGATACGCCGACGACACGTTCGAAGTTGATGTTATGATCCAAAAAATATTCGAGCACGCCACTGGTAAATGCTCCGCGAAGACCTCCGCCCTCAAGGACCAGGCAAGCGTTATTCATCTGTTTTTCCTGAAGTTCCATCGAATTAATTGTACAGAAATATATCTGTTTCACTTGTTACAATAGTAGCCAAAATCCCTTCTGTTTGCAAAAATGCAGATTAAATACATTAAAAACGTAACGATTAGCCGTGAGGGTAGGAGAGACTCTCCCCGTCAGCATTTCGCCGGCGGGGAGGTCTTCTTTATTCTATTGTTGAATTAAAATTCGTAATGTCTCTAATCAAGGGGTTTCATGAAATGCATCAATTCCCTGTCGTGGTTATTTACAATTTTGCATTCATTGTCAAAATACATGGTTGCACCGTTCTCCGCGGTATAAGGTTCCCACTTTGGCAGCACGCCCTCTACATTCGGATTGCCTGTTTTTACAAAGTTCAGCCAGGCGGAGCTCATTTTGTCAGATAATTTCCAGGCTTCTTCTGTATTGCCTGTCCAGTCGGGTCTCAAATCAACCGTGTGAAAGGCCAGCGAAATATCCAGGCCGTGAAATGAACCTTTTGACGCACTGTCAACCTGACTTTTCCACGCTAATAAATAGACATATAGCGGTGCATTTCCCGGTACGGCCCTTGCATCGGCTGTACGAATGGTAAAAGGCCTGAAAACATTATCGATTGAAAGTAAATCCTGAGGTGTATAATCGGGATAGGCCTTTGCGAACAGCTCAATATATTGATCGGTTTTGTCACCATATTCCTTTGCCAACCGTTCTTTGGCCTGTTCCATGGTCAGGTTCTTTTCACCATAAACTGTTCTCATCAGTTCATTGAGCGTGCTCCCGATCATCAGGGGAATATCTTTTGAAATTTCGGCAAAACCGGGGCTGAAAGGTTGCTGCAGCAATACAACTCCGTCGGCTGAAGGCGAAAAACCAAACATGGTTGGTGAACCGGGTTTCCTCGGACCTGCTATTTTTGCGATCGCATCGTTTCCTGCTTTGACAAGTGCGGCGTAACTGATGGTATCCAGTTTTTCTGCATCGTTTGCTGTAAGTCCCAAATTTTCAAGTACCGCTAAGCCCAGCGCTTGCGATTTTTCTTTTGTCATTACATTAATCAGCGTTCCGCTTTGAATGATGGCTTTTTGAAACAAACCTTTTGCTGCCGGCATACACATAAGTGTGCCAACTTTACCTCCACCGCCCGATTCGCCCAAAATGGTTACATCGGAAGGGTTACCGCCAAATTCCGCAATGTTTTTATTGACCCACTCCAGCGCTTTTACAATGTCGAGCATGCCTGCATTTGCCGATTGGGCATATTTTGAGCTACATGCCGACAAATCAAGATAGCCGAGAATATTCAACCGGTGATTTACGGATACAAACACCACATCCCCTTTTTTCGCCATCGCTTTTCCATAAGTCATTGGGTCGTTGCTGCTGCCCACATGAAATCCACCTCCATGCAACCACACCATTACCGGACGCTTTTTGCCATCTGATATTCCCTGTGTCCATACATTGAGGTTAAACAATTTCTTTTCATCCATCGTGGAATCCGGAATCCAGGCTACAATTTGTTTTGCAACCGGTCCAAACTCTTTGCATTCACGAACACCATCCCACGCATCGGGCTCCTGCGGCGGCATAAACCGTTCGGCTTTGGAATATGGTATTCCTTTAAAGGTATAGATTCCATCGTCAATTGTGCCTGATATTTTGCCATAGGTGGTTTTTAGAACCGGGTTTTGATTTTGTGAGGTTTTTGTTTTACAACCTGTTAGGTAAATTCCAACTGTTACCAGACAGATGAAGATTAAGGTTATTCGTTTCATAGGATAAAGGTTTATTTAGTTATTAGCAATGTACAATGTATGATAATTATTCTACCAAATCCTTAAAAGCCGATCCAAAAATCAGATAGCTTGTATTTCCGGCAATCGTGCCCTCGTTTTGTCCCCACAGGAATGGCCAGTCGTCGTAGTTTTCAAAGTGGTCGGGTTTTCTGAAAAGTACACCCGGGGCAACATTGCCCGGAATGGCAGAGAAATCGGCCCTGTTGTTTCCATAAAAGACTGCTTTTGGACGGGCAGCGCCCACCGTGGCTACAAACGAATAGTTGTGGTACGGATGGCAGCCATAAAACCAGTTGGTAACCTTGAACGCATTGTTGGCATCGATTATTTCGGGGAAAAATTTGCTGGCAAAGCATACCGTGGTGCCAAAGTTCGACATGGCACCGCTTCCAGCCCAGTTTCCAAGGCCGATAGGCACTCCGTACGGGTTGTCTTTTTCTAGATTGTCGATGTATTCTTTGTACTTTACGATATATGGCCGGAGCTTTTCCTTGTAGGATGCATCCAAATGTGGTATGGCGTTTAATGCCGTAAGGAGAACGAAATTAACGTTACGGTCCAGCGCAGGCCACAATAGCTTCTGAAATTTATCCATGTATTGTTGCTCTCCGGTTGAGATGTAAAGTTGAAGATAGGTGGAAATATCGGCAAACCGGTTGTTCCTTCCTTCCCAGCTTGAACTATCCTGAGGCTGTTTGGCGAGTAATTCCGTGGCCTCTTTCAGAAGTCTTTTCGATTGTTGCAATGCCCTTGCCGAAAGGTCGTCGTTATAACCTTTCAATGCCCTGCTTGCGGCGGCAAACATGGTGGCTGCCTGCAGATCGAGACCCGGATTGCGGCTTGTAAATGCCCACATATCATCCTTTACCCCGCTCGACCGGCCGTCGGTAGCAATTTCGTAAGGACCAAGTTTTGGATTATATAATAGACCGTCGGTTATGGAGGCGGCGTCGCCAAGATGATGGTAATTGTCGAGAACAGCGTTCGAAAGCGTTTGCGACATGTGGCCGATAATCTCTGCCTGCGCGACAAGGTTCAAGGTTCCATGTTCGATGAACTGCAACATGTCGGGCTTGCCATCGGGGCGGTGAAGATCGACATAACGTTGCTTTTCATCCACAAAAGTCTGGTCGCGTAAGGGTTTAAAATATTCCCAGGTTTGTACAAAGTTCTGTACCACACTAATGTTCGATCCTGTCTCGATGTCAAAATCGCCGGCATCGAAAAAACCGCCCACATTTAATCCGGGAATCAATTCCAATGCTTTGTATTTGGTGTCGGTGGTTGGCCCCTGATGATGGAGGTCGAAGTGATCGGTGTTGGGTGGAGCCTGCAGGTAGCCCTCCTTGAAAGGCTCGCCATGCCAAACCCTATATGCCTCATTAACATACATGTGGTTCATGTGAATGGGAATCCATACATCGCTGGTGGCTTCGGTGATCATATCGTAAACGGTTTTGTCGATGATGAAGTTGTTGGTTTTAAAGGTGCCATACTGGATGTAATAGATGCCGGGATCTTTCACGGATGTAAAATCAAATTTCACATAGTGGTACTTGTAATAGTCGCCCCAAGGTACAATTTTGCCACTAAATGCTTCAGTGGCATTGCCGTCTTCACCAATTTTATAGATCGATGCCGTTGCAAGGGGTTTATCTTTCTTGTCGAGTTCAATGACAGCGACTTTGGGTTGCGACGGGATGTAGCCCACTTGTGAGAAACCGATATTGGGTTCCCGTATCCAGCCATTTATGGCATTGGGTTCAACGGTCCATGTTAAAACCTTGCCTGTTTTTTCTGACGGAAGCGCGCTGCGAACGACAAACCAGCCGTTCTGTGCCAGCATACGGCCGTCGAAGAGCATGAGGTCGGCATCGGGCGAGGTGATTTTTACCAGGCGAGAAGGTTCATCGGGTGCCAGAAGAAAGGTGCGGCCGGTTTCGAGAGGTAGCGGATCGATAAATTTTCCTGTACCCCGGTCATCGTAGGTTTTGTACCCTTTAAACTGCCTAGGTTTTTCACTATTGGGTTTTGTAACCGTGTTTCCAACCACATAACGCGGGAAGCGGTTGTAACGCCCGTCCATCAAATAGGTTTTTGCCCAATACTGAGAGGGCAGAAATTCAAGATTAAATCCTGCTTTCCCTTCAAGCGCCTTTGGAATGGGTTTGTCTAGGTAAACCGATATCTCAACCCCTTTACCCTTCGCTGTAACCACTACCCGTGAATCAAAATCGTAGTCTTTATACCTCATCGTCGCCTCAATGGAATTCGAGGCACGGTCAACTTTCCGGTTCGATATGGTTGGCACCAGATCCCACTGTTCCGGTGTATTGTTAAGCCTTACCGCGCCGCCTTGTGCTGTTCTGACGCCATGGTGGATCAATTCAATACCTGCATTTTTCTCATCGTTAAAACCTCCGGTAAAGAGGTTGCTGTACATCAATACATTGACGCCCTGCGTCTCGAAATATTCCAGATCATTGAGCTTAAGTTCCTGTCCGGAACTATAAATAAACGCCGGTAACAGCAGCGCCACAAGTGCGGAAAGTTTAATCTTCATCCTATTTTTTTTGTGAAAAATTTGTTGTGGCCTAAATTTAACGATATACAGCAATGTATGTTCATCCATCCTAAAAAATAACAAGTCTATAACATCAGGAATGGATCCGGGCAATTACTGGTCTTTTGTGATAATGAAGAGAATTAGTAAAGAATACTGTATGTGCTTTATTTTTATTGTTTTTTAATAACGGAAAATTGTAAGTTGTTGAGGGGGATTTTGGAGGGCGCTGGTGGTGGCTTTGGGTTACTTACATTACATTGGAACGTTTGCTGAAAAGAGGGTATGTGGCTTTGTATACTAATCGGGGTCAACGTAATTATAAGAATTAGACATACGCCTTTTCCTTTGCAAATTTTATAAATTCAGTTAAAGTAATTTTACCAATTACATAATCTCTAATAATCTCTATACCTTTAGGAGTTGGTTTAAAACCTTCAAACATATTACTTCCTATTGCATTTGCAGTATTTTCCAATGTTTTCAAATCGGAAAATTTCACA